>WBZT01000239.1_pt1 | contig 46501 bp, 41 predicted proteins | sample 5204241 | NCBI WGS metagenome assembly WBZT01 (sample SAMN12344358, study PRJNA552823) | activated sludge metagenome | biome: Activated sludge suspended growth; feature: Nitrification reactor; material: Wastewater; isolation source: activated sludge from nitrification reactor of wastewater... | reverse complement strand
TCGAGCGCGGCGCGGCGCAGGCCCTCCGCGCTCAGCACCCCACTGGCCTCGACGGCGGCGAGGTCGACGGGGAATCCGAGCACCGTGCCCGCCGGGAGGGGACGCAGGGCGTTCTCGACCCAGACCTTGGCGCGGGTCTGCGCCGGATGGATGAGCGCGTCGGTCGCGAGCCCGACCTCGCGGCAGAGTTCCACCGCCGCGGGGGTGCGTCGAAGGACGTTGTCGGCGCCGAGATCGATGTCGACCCCGCCGAAGCGCTCGGTGGCGATCTTGCCGCCGAGGCGAGCATCGGCCTCGAAGACGGTCACCTCGACGCCCGGTTCGGCGCTGAGCTGCCAGGCGGCGGACAGCCCGGAGATCCCTCCGCCGACGATCGCGTAGCTCGTCATGGGTGCCCTCCGGCATCGGCGGTCTCGACGATTCGTTGGGCGATCGCCGCCATGACGTGCTCGTCGTCGTCGACCACGTCGGCGCGCCCGAACGCGAGACCGTGCCCGGCGGCGGTGGCGGCGGCCTCGATGTCGAGGTCGTAGGCGACCTCGAGGTGTGCCGAGGTGAACCCGTGCGGCACGACGAGCACGCCGTCGCTGCGACCCGTTTCGGCGAGATCGCGTATCGCTGTCGCCACGTCGGGCCCGCGCCAGGGTTCCGGCGTCCGGCCTGCGCTCTGCCATGCGAGGCCCCAGCCAGTCCAGGGGCCGAGTCCCGCCGAGCGAGCGATGAGCGCCGCGCCGTCCGCGAGCTGCAGTGGGTATGGGTCGTCCACGAGCACGCGTTCGGGGAGCGAGTGCGCGGTGAACAGCGTCTTCGTGTTCGAGGGGAGCGCCCGGAGCGCCCGTCGCACCGCGTTCGCCTGATGCGCGACGAAGGCATCGAGGTCGAACCACGACGGCACGCCCGTGTAGTCGATTCCGGCGGAACTCGCGTGAGCGATCGCCCGGCGGTGGTAGTCGCCGACCGACGCGGCGGAATAGTGCGGTGCCATCACGACGCCGACGATGCGGGTCGCCCCGCGGTCGATCGCGGCGTCGAGCCCGTCCTCGATGAAGGGCGCGGTGTGCTTGTGCGCGACGTCGACGGCGAATCGGCCGGGGGCATGGCGTTCGAGAGCACGACCGATCGCGTTCGCCTGCGCCCGGGTCCGCTCGGCGAGCGGCGACAGCCCGCCGATGGCGTCGTATCGCCTGGCGAGATCGGCGAGCTCGGCTTCGGACGGCGGTCGCCCTCGCCGGATGTGGGTGTAGAAGCCGACGAGGTCGCGTTCGGTGCTCGGCGTGCCGTAGTCGAGCACCAGCACCGCGGTCGGCTCGGTCACGGCGTCACCGGTTGTTCGTGCACCCAGTCGACCAGCGTCGCGAGCACGCCGGGATCGGTCTCGGGCATCACTCCGTGGCCGAGGTTGAAGATATGGCCGGGGTGTCCGGCGTTGCTGGCCAGCACGCCCTCGGCGGCGTCGCGGGTGGGTTCCCATCCGGCGAGCACCACGGCCGGGTCGAGGTTGCCCTGCAGCGCGCACGGCCGTCCGATCCGCTGCCGCGCCACGTCGAGCGGCGTGCGCCAATCGACGCCGACCACGTCGGCGCCGACGCCCGCCATCTGGTCGAGCAGCTCGCCCGTGTTGACCCCGAAATGGATGATGGGCACCGCGAGGTCGCGCATCGCCGCGCACACCTTGGCCGTCGCCGGGGCGACGAATCGGCGGTACTGATCGGGGGTGAGCGCCCCCGCCCACGAGTCGAAGATCTGCACGGCAGCGGCGCCGGCGGCGACCTGGCTGCGCAGCGATGCGATCGCGATGTCGGCGAGCCGGTCGGTGAGCGCCGACCACAGTGCGGGCTCGCGCAGCATCATCGTCTTGGTGGCCGCCCAGGTGCGCGACGGGCGACCCTCCACCAGGTAGCTCGCAACGGTGAACGGTGCGCCCGCGAACCCGATCAGCGGGACGGGCAGCTCGCGAACGAGGGTCCGGACCGTTTCGATCACATATGGCGTGTCCGTCTCGGGCTCGAGCGGGCGCAGACGGTCGAGGTCGCGTTCGGTGCGGAAGGGCTCCTCGACGACCGGACCGACGCCCGGTGCGATGTCGACCCCGAACCCGAGCGCCGCGACGGGCGTGACGATGTCGGAGTAGAGGATCGCGGCATCGGTGCCGTAGCGGCGTACCGGTTGGAGCGTGATCTCGGCAGCGAGGTCGGGTTTGGCGATCGCGTCGAGGATCGAGCCCGTCCCGCGGATCGCTCGGTACTCGGGCAGGGACCGCCCCGCCTGGCGCATGAACCAGACCGGGATGCGGTTGTGTGGCTCGCTGCGACACGCGTCGAGGAACGGTGAGGACGTCGGTGTCGGCACGCGGCCAAGCTACCGATCCTGCTCGACGGACGGCCATGTGGCAGGCGGCCCCGCGTCGACGCGGTCGGATTGTCGGCGCCGCCGATTCGGTCGTGCCGTTCGGTCCGACCGGTACACTGTCGAACCCCCGAATGGGTCCCGTGAGCCCATCGATCCTGGGACGGAGTGGATGACCACCAATCCGGAGCTGCAAGCCGAACAGGCATATATCGACCGCGCCTACGCGTGCCTTGCCCGCACCAGGAACTCGGCGCGGAACCTCGTCGACGTGAGCGGAGCCGGTCCCGGAGGCACGTTCCAGGCTCGCTACGAGCGCGACGTGATGGCCGAGCTTGCGGCCAACCGCCTGGCGCAGACCGAACTGGGCGATCAGTCGCTGTGTTTCGGCCGGATCGACCGCGCGGACGGCGACACCTTCTATATCGGTCGCATCGCCGTGTCCGACGAGGAGTCCGAGCCGGTCGTCGTCGACTGGCGGGCGCAGGTGGCGGAGCCGTTCTATCGGGCGACCGGCCGGGACCCCATGGGGCTGGAACGGCGGCGGCACTTCGCGTCGCAGGGGCGCGTCCTGCGCGGGATCGACGACGAGCTGTTCGGCGACGCGACCCACGATCTGGACCGTCGCGGCGTCGTGGGCGAGGGGGCGCTCATCTCGGCGCTGAACCAGGCGCGCTCGGGCCGATTGAGCGACATCGTCGCGACCATCCAGTCCGAACAAGACGAGGTGATCCGCGCGCCGCTGCCGGGTGTGTTGGTCGTGCAGGGCGGGCCGGGCACCGGTAAGACCGTCGTCGCCCTCCATCGAGCGGCCTACCTGCTGTACACGCACCGCTTTCCACTCGAAGGCCAGGGCGTGCTGGTTCTCGGTCCGAACCGGCTGTTCCTCGGATACATCGAGCAGGTGTTGCCGTCGCTGGGGGAGGCGGGTGTCGAGGTGGCGGTGCTCGCTGACCTGGTGCCCGACACGCGGGCGATGGGCGTCGACCCGCCGGCGGAGGCGCGGCTCAAGGGCGACCTGCGCATGTGCCGCGTGCTCCGCCGAGCGGTTCGCGGTCGGCAGCGCCCGCTGCAGCGCACCGTCGCGGTGCCGTACGGGGTCGAGCGGCTGCGGGTCACGCCGGACGACAGCGCCGAGCTGATCGCGTTCGCCCGCCGTCGGGCGCGCACGCACAATGCCGGGCGCAAGTTCATCGATCAGGCGCTGTTCTCGTTGCTTGCGTCAAAGATGCGCGACCCGCTCGATGCCGCTGTGTTGCGCTCTCGGATCCGCTCGCTGCCCGAGACCCGCGAGATTCTCGAGCGGATCTGGCCGGTGCTCACACCTGCGCAGTTGCTCAACGACCTGTTCGGTTCGCGTGCCTTGCTCCGGCTGGCGAGTCGCGGTGTGCTGAGCGAGCGCGAGGTGGGACTGTTGCTCGAACCCCGCGTCGACGACCCGTCGTCGGTGGTGTGGTCGACCAACGACGTTCCGTTGCTCGACGAGGCGCTCGAACTGCTCGGTCCTCGGCCGCGCCATCGCGTTCAGGACGCGATCCGCACCTACGGGCACATCGTGGTCGACGAGGCGCAGGACCTCTCGCCGATGGAGCTGCGCGTGATCGACCGGCGGTCGCTCAACGGTTCGATGACGATCGTCGGCGACATCGCCCAGGCGACCTCGGCGGCGGGTCACGCGTCGTGGGATGAGATCCTCGAACACCTCCCCGATCGTCATGCGCCGCGGCGCGCCGAGTTGGCGATCGGATACCGGCTTCCGGCGCCGTCGATGGCGCTCGCGGCTCGGCTGCTCGCCGTCGCCGCGCCGGGGCTTGCGCCGCCGCGGTCGGTGCGCGAGTCGGGTGCGGCGCCCGTCGTCGAGCCGTGCACCGACTTCGCGTTCGACTCGGCGTTGGCGGCGGCGGTTCGCCGCGAGGTCGAGGCGATCGACAGCGGCAGTGTGGCGGTGGTGTGCGCATCGAGCTGGCTCGACCGGGTCGAGGCGGCGCTGGTTGCGGGTGGGATCGACTTCGGTCAGGCGCATCGGGGCCGGTTCGATCACCAGATCACGGTGGTTCCGGTCGGCCTCGCGAAGGGCCTGGAGTTGGATGCATGCATCGTGGTCGAGCCGGGGGCGATTCTCGATGAGGAGTTCCGCGGACCGCAGTCGCTGTATGTGGCGTTGACGCGTGCGACCAAGCGGCTGAGCCTGCTCCATGTGTCGGCGCTGCCGGACGTGCTGCGCGACGACGAGCCGGCCGGCACGCTCTTCTGAGCGCGCGTGCGTCTCGGTCGGTGGGCCGACCTTGGGCCCTGCCGTATGGAGGTGTCAGGTCGCAACGCGGGTGAGATCGGATTGACGGCCCCGAGGCGGGGGGCTTGACGACGGTTTGCGCAATGCTGTGAGGCCCGGGCGACACGCGAATGGAGATGCCGCGTTGCCGAAGTCACGCAAACAAGCTCTGGCAATACCGGTCGGCTCGCCAGCCGGGTGGGTGGCGCTCGCTGCGGTGGTGATCGCGGGCCTACTCGCCTCGATTGCCGGCTGCAGCGCGTTCGTGCGGGACTCAGTCGATCTTCCGTCCGAGGTGAGAGGGGAGGTGGTCGATGCGACGAAGTACTTGCGGCAGAACCCGTCGGGCGAGCTTTGGTCAGCGGCGCCAGTTGCGAGTCAGACGGCAGCGACGTGGCTGCCTGCGATGGCGTTGTTGCTCGTGTCCGGCGAAGTCACCCGCGAGTATGCCGCGCAGCGTCTTGTGGAGATGGTTCCGCTTATCGCCCATCCTGGCTCGAATCTCTATACCGGGATCGGAGCGTTTGCTGCTTATGGACTTGAGGAGGACTTGGGTTCGTCTTACGGGACGTTCCGGAGTGCGATTCTTGAGGGTGCCGGTGACCGGCGCGGGCTGATTCTCCCGCGGATCGAGGCGCTGGAGCGAGCGGACACAGTCTTGTCGGGGCGGCAGAACAATCCGCTTTGCGTTCAGGCAGATGAACAGATCCGCTCCGATCCAGCGCAATTCAGCATCACCGCCACGCAGATCTTGCTTTCGACGAAGGGGACTCGTGGGTGTAGCGCATCCGGCCTCGGTTTCACCATTCCCTGTGAAGCGGCGTCCTTGTCGATCGACCTCGTCCTTGACATCACCGCCATCTACCCGGCGAGGGCGGCGAACCTGAAACCGTGCGTGATGAGGTTGCTTGACGAGGCGATGCGGTCGAAATTCAAGGATGGCATCGGAGTCCAGACCCTCATCCAGACCCTGGGCTTCTACGCGTGGTTGATAGTGAGAGACGGGGTCAAGTCGAGCGAGCCGTGGACAGACACGCCTCTCCTGAAGGAATCGGCGCGTGTCGACCGCGAACGGGGGCGTACTGTGTTCGCTCCGGCGGCCGGCAGATTGAGCACCGTGGATAACTGGATCCTCGCTCGGGTCCGCAACTCGCTGGGCGAAAGCACGTTCAATCTGAGCAAGGCGGCCCCGAAACAAGCGGCGCTGCTCGCCCCGCCCGTCTCGTCGGCTGGATGTGCGAAGGTCCGATCGAGAACCGTACGGATAACAACCGGCGAGGCCGCCGATCCTCCTGATCTGGCCGTCGAGCGGTTCGCCGACGCAGTCGAGAAGTGTGAGCGGTTGGAGCTGAAGATCGATCAACCCGCCAAGATCTCGCGCGCCTTTGCGACCGTTGCAGCAGCGCTGGTCAGTTGTGCTCGATCCGGTGAGCCAGGCACCTCTATCGCAATCGGCGGAGATCGGAAGCTGAAGGAGACGATCCCGAGGGACCTGCTCGAAGACCCCTTCGTTCGATTCGCCATGGCGTTCCTCGATGTGCCAGCGGATTCGCGGTGCGCGGTGCTGGGCTATGAGTGAGCCCTCGATGAACGGGGTCGACGAGCTGGCCGGCACGCTCTTCTGAGCGCGCGAGCGTCTCGGTCGGTGGGCCAAACCGGGTCGGCGGGATCGTCGCTCTCAGGCCGTCGTCGAAAGCGCGAGCCAGAAGGCGCGGGTCGAGCCGCCGGGGTCAGCGGCGAGCTCGGCGGTCTCGTCGAGGATCATCACCGGTCGTTCCTCGTCGCCGATAGCCGGCCAGGAAGGCAACCCGTCGGCGGCGGGGCGCCCGGTGGCCGCGAACGCGATCCATGCGGCGTTGGTGCACGCCGCGAGGGTGCCCGGGGCGTCGGGGCCGACGAACACGTGGAGACGGTGGTCTTCGACCAGGTCGAACACGAACGGGATCTCGATGGCGTGCGCGGCGCCGATCATCCCGCCGAGGGCGTTCGAGCGCCACGTCCACAGGTACTGGAACGTCGGCGCATGGGTGCGCTGCGCGTCGATGAGCCGGTTGGCCGGCATACGGAACACCAGGTCGGTGAGCACCGCCCCCTCCAGGTCGCCGAGGCTCGCCTCGGGGTGCTCCAGGCGGTAGGCGGCGATCGTGGCGTCGGGGTCGGGCGTGACCGCGGCGAGCCGCTGGCGCAGCCCGGCCTCGTCGGCCGCGGGCGGCGTCATCATCGCGAACAGCTTCCACTCCTCCGACGTGGTCCCGCACAGCAGCGACACGCCCTGCGCGGCGCCGGCGGCGATCTCGGCGAGCGGGTGCAGCGGCACGTCGCGGCCGTCGGCGACGGGCCTGAACGAGAGGAACGCGAGCGGGTTGCCGGCGCGGTGCATGAACGCCTCGGGATCGGCGAAGCGAGCGCCCGCCATCGCCTGGTGCGCGGCCAGGAGCGCTCCGACCGGCGCCGAGCGAACGTCGTCGACCGAGGACCATCCGCCGAGTTCGAAAAACTCCTCGGCGTCGGCGTTGGCGTCGTCGATCGTGCGGGCTGCCTCGGCGGCTCCCGACTGGGCGATGGCCTTCTGGAACAGCCCCCGAGCCCGCGGCATGGAGAGCAGCAGCGACACGCTCATCGCTCCGGCGGACTGGCCGAACACGGTGACGTTGGATGGGTCGCCGCCAAAGTTCGCGATGTTGTCGCGCACCCATTCGAGCGCGGCGATCTGGTCGAGGAGCCCCACGTTGCCCGAGCCGGTGTATGCGGGATCGACGCCACCGAGCTCAAGGAAGCCCAGCGCGCCGAGCCGGTAGTTCAGCGTGACCAGCACGACGCCCGACGCGGCGAAATGGGTGCCGTTGTACAGCGGCGACGAGCCCGAACCCATCTCGAATCCGCCACCGTGGATCCACACCATCACCGGCAGCGGCGTCGCCGGGTCGGGGAGCGCACTCGGGGTCCACACGTTGAGGAACAGGCAATCCTCGTCCCACTGCTCCGCCTCACCGCCGAACAGCGCGTCCATGAGCGACGGGTTCTGCGGGCACACCGGTCCGGTCTCGACCGCTTCGCGCACGCCGTCCCATGCGGGAAACGGCGCAGGTGGGCGGAAGCGAAGGTCGCCCACCGGGGCTGCGGCGAACGGCACCCCGAGGAATCTGGCAACCGAGCCGTCGGTCGTTCCGCGGAGGGTGCCGTGCGTGGTGGAAACGAGGACGTCGCTGGTCGAGCCGTTCGCAGTCATCTCACCATTCTCGCCCGCTCGACCCGACGTTCGCACCCTGTCCAGGCTCGTGCATGCCGACGCGGGTGTTGCCTGGGCGGCCGGCCGGGCGACGGCTCACGGCTTGGCGGGCGTTACCGGCCGGTGGTTCGGCGGCGCCAGCGGGTTGCGGTGTTGCCGCGTCGTTACGGGGTCGCCGCCGCGTGCGGAGCGATGTCGATGAGTCGCAGGACCGCCCGGTGTTCGGCCCGGCTCGCCTCGACGTCGACCGTGGCGACGATTCGCCATTCGGCGCTGGCCTCGGGGTCGACGAGGATCTGTTCGGCCAACCGCCATGGCGCGGTCGATCCGACCGGCGGTTCGTCGAGGCGGAACCACGAGGACGAGCGGGCATCGGCGTCGATGGCGAGATGGTCGTGCTCGTCCCAGTACGGCGCCATGAGTCCGTCGATATCGGCGGCGGACCAAGGCCGGTCGCCGAGGGCCGGGTCGCCTCGCAGAGCGGTGAGCGACGCGTGGTCGCGGCGGGCGAGGGCCTGCACCCATCGAAAGAGCTCGGTGCGCACCATCGCCCGGAACGCACGCCGGTTGCGCGTGACGTCACGGGCGGCATCGGCGCTGATATCGGGTTCGATCGCGTCGACGGCTTCGCCCGCTGCAACTCGTTCGAGCCGCTCCCACTCGTCGAGCAGCGACGAGTCGACGCTGCGAACGACCTCGCCGACCCACTCGGCGATCTCGTCGAACTCGGCGGTGCGCAGGGCCTCGGGGACGTTGCGGACCGTCGCTCGGTACACATCGGCGAGATAGCGCAGCAGCGTTCCCTCCACCCGGCGGATCCCCCAGTGGATGACGTATCCGGCGAACGTGTCGCCCGTCTCGTACAGGTCGCGGGCGATCGACTTGGGCTGCACCCAGTTGCCGGCGAGCCACGGATTGGCTTCGAGATGCAGTCGGTACGCGGCGTCGAGTTCCTCGGCGAGCGGCTTCTCCCACTCGATCGCCCGCACCAGCGACTGCCGTTCCTCGTACTCGACCCCCTCGGCCTTCATGCGGGCCCAGGCCTCGTCGCGTCGCTTGTCGCGCTGCGCGATCAGGATTGCCATGGGCGATTCGATGCTCGCTTCCACAACGCTCAACATGTCGAGCGCGATGCCCGTTTCCTGCGAGGTCGTCGCGGACCCGACGGGCGGCTCCGGCTCGGGCTCCGGCTCCGGCTCCGGCTCCGGGTTTGGTTCAGGTTGTAGGTCCGGCTCGGGACCCGGTTCCACTTCCGGTTGTGGCTCAGGCTCTTCGGGCGTCGCTTCGACCGGTTGGGCCGGTTGGGCGGCGGGGTCGTCGTCGACGAACGCCGTGAGCATGTCGACCACGAAGGGCGAGAGCGGGCGGTCGAGCGAGAAGCGATCCTGCAGATCGGAGTGCACTCGCAGCGTGCGGCCGTCGGGGTCGGGCGGGTCGAGCGGTTCGACGATGCCCGACTCGACCAGCGACTCGATGATCGCGTCGATCTGGGCCAGGTGGCCGGGCTTGGCATCGGGCGGCTCGAAGCTCGCCTCGACGAGCGCCGCCAGCGCGGCGCGCCCGTCGCCCGGCCGCTCGAGCACGTGCAGCACCATGCCGTGGTCGACCTCGAAGCTCGACGTCAGCCGTTCCGGGGTGCCGCCGACGAGCCGCTCGAACGTGGCCTCGTTCCAGTCCTTGTAGCCGCGTTCGGGCGCCTTGCGGCGCGTCTTCAGCCGCTTCCCCTGGGTCGCCGCCTTTGCCTCGGCCCGGCGATTCTCGATCCAATGCGCCGGCGCCTGTGCCCACACCGCGCCGCTGTCGTCGTAGCCGCGGCGCCCCGCCCTCCCGGCGATCTGATGGAACTCGCGCACCGACAACAGACGGGTGCGCGACCCGTCGTATTTGCAGAGCTGCGTGAGCAGCACCGTGCGGATCGGGATGTTCACGCCCACGCCGAGCGTGTCGGTGCCGCAGATCAGCTTGAGCAGCCCTTCGCGGGCGAGGCGCTCGACGAGCAGGCGATAGCGGGGCAGCAGGCCGCCGTGATGGACCCCGACCCCGGCACCGAGAAATCGGCGGAGGTCGCGGCCGAACGGGGTGTCGAATCGGAAGCCGCGCAGCAGTGCCGCCGCCCGCGCCTTCTCGTCGGAGGTGAGCACGTCGAGGCTCATGAATGCCTGGGCCGACTCGGCTGCGGCCCGCTGGGTGAAGTGCACCACGTAGACGGGCGCGAGCCCCTCGGTCAGCAACTCGCCGACGCTCTCGTGGATCGGCGTCGCGGCGTAGTGGAACGTCAGCGGAACGGGTCGCTCACCGTGGTCGATCCGCTCGACCGGCCGTCCCGTCGTGTCGACAAGGTGGGTCTCGACCCAGTCGGTGTCGCCGAGCGTGGCCGACATCAACAGGAACCGCGTGTCGCGCAGTTCGAGCAGGGGCACCTGCCACGACCAGCCACGGTCGCGCTCGGAGAAGTAGTGGAACTCGTCCATCGTCACATGGGCGACGGGAAGGGATCGGCCCGACTGCAGCACGGCGTGCCCGAGGATCTCGGACGTGCAGCAGATGATCGGTGCGTCCTCGTTGATGCGTGCGTCGCCGGTGACCATGCCCACGGCATCGGCGCCGAACGCGGCGCGCAGGTCGAAGAACTTCTCGGAGACGAGCGCCTTGATCGGCGCGGTGTACACCGATCGCTCGCCGCGCGCGAGTGCGGCGTAGTGCGCTGCGGTTGCCACGAGCGACTTGCCTGAACCCGTGGGTGTGGCGAGCACGACGTGAGCGCCGTCGAGCAATGCGAGCACGGCGTCCTCCTGCGCCGCGTACAGGTCGAGACCGAGGTGCGCGCAGTAGCCCGTGAACCCGTCGAGCAGCGCTTCGGGAGTTGGATCCGGCGGAAGCCGGACGGCCAGCGGAGCCTGGTTCACGCGGCGTAGCCCGCCTGATGTGCGGCGATCATCTCGGCGGCCTCGGCTTTCGTGGTGGGGCCGTACGTCGTGGGGACGGGGAGCTCCGCTCGGAGCGAGTCGACCTCGGCGGGGTCGAGCGACGTGGTCGCACGGATCGGAGCCACACCGTAGAGCCGCGCCGACGTGAGGCCGAAGATCTTGGCCCGGAGCTCCGGCGTGATCGCCGGGTAGCCGAAGCGCTCCTGGAACTCCTCGGAGATCTCAAAGGTGCGCATCGCGCGGATCTGATCCTGCGGTGTGCCGAACCAGATTGAATCGGTTCCCCACACCACCCGGTCCTCGCCGACGTATCGGAGCAGCTTGCCGAGTACATGCGCTGCGGCGTCGGGATCGCGCATGAGGAACCACCACGTGCCGCCGAGTTCGGCGTACACGTTCGAGTTCGGTCCGAGCCCCGCGCTGCGCAGCGATGCGATCAGCCGGTCGACCCCGCCCTGCGCGTCGGCCGCCTCGTCAAAGGGCCCGGTGCCGCCGCCGTTGGGCTCGAACCCGGAGTGGTAGACGACGAATGAGATGTCGGGGTTCGCTGCGGCGGCAGGACCGATATCGGAGGGGTCCGCCAGTTCCGGCGTGGAGCCGACGATCGACGAGATGCCCTTGTGGGTGCAGATGATCGGCGGCCCGATCGTGCGAACGTGGTCGATGAAGCGCTGGCCGATTCGCGGGCGCGCCGGATCGTGGTCGTCGAAGTAGAAGTGCGCGTCGGTCGGAACCATCGTGTAGATCTTCCACGCCGCGATCCGGTAGCGCGAGCGAAGGTCCGACATGGCGGCGAGGGCCGCGTCGATCGGACCCCGGTGCGGGTACGCGCCGCCGTGCATGAGCACGCGACCATCGGCTCCCAGCCGTGTCGCGACGTCGATCGTGAAGGCCATGTCGTCGGCGTTGAGCCCATTGTCGCCCGGGATCGGCAGCGCCGACAGGATCGACATGGAGGTGTCGGAGCGCACGAACATCTCGCGGAAGTAGGCGTCGACGGTGAAGCAGGCGCGCCGGTCCGCCGCGGCCACGCCCTCGGGGCAGCCGGCCTGTGGGAACATCGCCGACCAGTCGCCTCCGGGCGCGGCGAGATCGTGGTTCACGTAGTGCGTCTGGACGTCGAAGATGAACTCGTGACCGTCGAGCGCGGCGATCGCGGCGTCGATGTCGGTGGTCGCTTCGGGAGGGACGCTGAACGTGCCGCCCGGCCGCGCCCGGTCGGCTCGCGCCCGGTCGGAGGCGCAGGCGCTCAGCGCCGACAGCATCGTCGCGGCACCCGCGGCCGTGCCCAGGAACCGACGACGCGACATGCCATGGCGCCGCGCAGCGGTCTCCGCGTGCTCGATCGTTCGCCGAATCGCCTCGTGCGCGAGCGTGCCCGGCCTGCGCGGGAGGAACTCACCGTTCGAGACGGCGCCGATCTTGAGTGGGAGCACGAGGTCATCGTGGCGGTCATCTGTGCCCATGGATCACCGGCTCCTCGTCGCGGCGACGTACGTCCACGGGCTCGTGAACGTCCGCAGCGGTCGCGGATGGCCGCCCCCGATCATCTCGCGAACCTCGAAGCCCGCGGCCGTGAGTTCGTCGCGGAACCGCGCCGGCGTGGCGTAGGCGGTCATCAGCGGGTGGAAACGATCGATCGCGGTGCCCGCGCCGCGCCAGAACGCGCGTGAGCGCAGCAGTGCCGTTGCGGCGCGCGACGTGGCGACGGCCGACTTGGCGACGGCTCGCCAGGCGGGCTCGCCGCGGGCCGGCTCGACGCGAACGAAGATGGCGCGGGGGTTGTGCGACGACAGCACGACCACGCCGTCGGGTCGGAGCACCCGCCGAATCTCGGCGAGCGCGGCGGCACGCCGTTGCGCCGGATGGATGTAGTCGATCCCGTTGTACGAGAAGAGCACGAAGTCGATGCTCGCGTCCTCGAAGCCCGACAGTTCGGCGGCGTCGCCGACTCGCAGGTCGGCGCCGGGGTGCGCTCGCCGGGCCGCGGCGATCATCGCGGGCGCAAAGTCGAGGCCAACGTAGGTGCCGGCGATGGAGCGGAGAGCGGGGGTGGTGCGTCCCGTGCCAACGCCGAGATCCAACACGTCCGGCTCGGGCGGCACCCAGGCGCCGATCAGCCGGTCCTCGGCCGGGGTGAGTCCACCGTCTGGGTTGTATGAGCCGACGAGGTCGACGGAGTCGAACACCGCGCGGTTGCGGCCGCTGCCGCGGATCCGGCTCGGGTCGTGGTCCGACATTCCCCGACGATACCGACCCGGCGGGCAACGTGACCGACCTTCGACGGGCCGATCCGGCCTTCATGCGACCGATTGAGGCCCGCTCCCCGAGTGGTGGATAGGCACATGTACCCTCGGGCTGTTCTCACAATATCGACGCGACTACGTTCACCCGAGCGCGCCGGTACCACCCGCCCGAGATGGAAATTGCCGACGCTCAGACCAAGGTGCCCTCTGTTTCCGCGGCTGCTCGACCGCGGGACCAACCTCTGGAGCGATGCGATGAAGGCTGTGATTCTTGCTGGTGGCGTTGGGAGCCGGCTCAGCGAAGAGACCGACGTTCGGCCGAAGCCGATGGTCGAGATCGGTGGCCGACCGATCATCTGGCACATCATGAAGCACTACGCGCAATTCGGGTTCGACGACTTCGTGTTGTGCCTCGGGTATAAGGGCGACTACATCAAGCGCTATTTCGCCGATGCCCTCGCGCTTTCGTCCGATCTGACCATCGACTTTGCCGCAGGAACCGTGGAGACGCACGATCGTGTGCGCGACAAGTGGAAGGTCACGCTCGTCGACACCGGCCAACACACCGAGACCGCCGGCCGGTTGATGGCGGTGCGGCCGTACCTCGACGACGAGCCGTTCCTGATGACGTACGGCGACGGCGTCGCCAACGTCAATCTGACGTCGCTGGTGGAGTTCCACCGGGAGCAGGGCCGCCTGGCGACCGTCACCGCCGTCCATCCGACCGCCCGGTTCGGGCAACTCGAACTCGACGGCTCCGCCGTGCTGCGCTTCGACGAGAAGCCGCAGATGCACGAGGGCTGGATCAACGGTGGGTTCTTCGTGCTCGAACCGGGGATCTTCGACCACATTCCGGGCGACGTCGACTGGGCGCGCGAGCCGATGGAGAGCCTGGCACACGCCGGCCAACTCGGCGCGTATCGCCACGAGGGGTTCTGGCAGTGCATGGACACCCTGCGCGACAAGATGTACCTGCAGTCGTTGTGGGATCACGGTGCACCGCCCTGGCGCACCTGGGACTGACGAGTTCTTCTAATTTCGGCGGCGGGCTACCCGTCGGATCGTTCACCACTTGATCGGAGTTGACATGAAGGTGTTGTTGACCGGCTGCGATGGCTACATCGGGGTCCGGATGGGCAATGTGCTCTTGGAGCGCGGTCACGACGTGTCCGGGCTCGACAGCGGGTTCCACCGCGTGGGCTGGCTCTACGAGTCGGCCGAGCGCCGCCCACAGGTGATCACCCGCGATACGCGTGCGGTCACGGTCGACGATCTGCGTGGCTACGACGCGCTGGTCCACCTCGCCGAGGTGTCGAACGACCCGGTCGGCGAGCTCAACCAGGACGTCACCTACAAGATCAACCACGAGGGCAGCCTGCGCCTCGCGAAGCTGGCGAAGGAAGCCGGGATCGAGCGGTTCATCCACATGTCGTCGTGCTCGGTGTACGGCGCGGCCGGCGAGCAGCCCAGCCGTGAAGGCGACCCGACCGTGCCGCTCACGTCGTACGCGAAGTGCAAGGTGCTGATCGAGCAGGAGGTGTCGCCGTTGGCCGACGACACGTTCTCGCCGACCTTCATGCGCAACGCCACCGCCTACGGAGCGTCGCCGCGCCAGCGTTTCGATCTGGTCGTCAACGACCTCGCAGCGGGAGCGTTCCTGAACAAGGAGATCCGCATGGCCTCCGACGGGACGCCGTGGCGGCCGTTCGTGCACATCCTCGACATCTCCCACGCCGTCGCGTGCGTGCTCGATGCGCCCCGCGACGTGATCCACAACGAGATCTTCAACGTGGGCTCCGATCGCTCCAACTACCAGGTACGCCAGATCGCCGAGATCATCGGCGACCTCGTGCCCGGCTGCAACGTGGTCTTCGGCGACTCCAGCGCCGACAAGCGGAACTACCGCGCCGACTTCACCAAGATCCACGAGCAGCTCCCCGGGTTCGAGTGTGCATGGGACGTCGAGCGCGGCGCGAAGGACCTGCTCGACATCTTCGAACGCATCGGGTTCAACGAGGAGCTCTACCAGTTCCGCGGCCATACCCGAATCCGCCAGATCAAGCACTTGCTCGACACGGCGCAGATCGACGACGACTTCTTCTGGCTCTGAGGGTCCGTCGATGAAGTTCACCGAACTATCGATCGAGGGCGCGTTCCACGTCGAACTCGAACCACATCACGACGAACGCGGCTTCTTCGCTCGCGCCTGGTGCGCGACCGAACTGGCCGACCACGGCGCGATCGGCCACATCGAACAGATGAACCTGTCGACCAACGTGCGCCGTGGCACCATCCGCGGGCTGCACGTGCAACTCCCGCCGCACGGTGAAGCGAAGTTCTTCCGCTGCATCCTCGGCCGCAGTTTCCACGTCGTGGCCGACCTGCGTCCCGAGTCGTCGACCTACGGCCAGTGGGCCGGCGTCGAGCTGTCGTCGGAGCGCCATGATGCGCTCTTCGTCCCGCAGTACTGCGCGACCGGGTATCAGGCCCAGGTCGACGGGACGACGGTGCTCTATGGCGTGTCGTCGCCGTACACACCCGGTGCCGAAACCGGGCTGCGGCCCGACGATCCCGCGTTCGGGATCTCGTGGCCGATCTCCGAGGGAATCATCGTGTCCGACAAGGACCGATCGTGGCCGGACATCCGGCTGGAAAGTGGGCAATCGTGATCGTCGTCGACGCGGCGTTGCAGGAGCGAGAGCGGGAGGGGCGGCCGGTTCGGGTCGGGCTCGTCGGCGCGGGATACGCGGGCAAGGGCCTCGCGTGCCAGGTCACCGGCTCGACGCCGGGCATGGAGGTGTCGGTCATCGCGAACCGAACCCTCGATCACGCGCGCGCCGCGTACGCGGCCGCCGGAATCGACGATCCGGTGGTCGTCGAGACCGCCGCCGAGCTGTCGGCAGCGCTCTCGGCGGGTCGCCCTGCGATCTGCGAAGACCCGGCGCTGGTGACCGAGGCCGAGCCGATCGAGTGCGTGGTCGAGGCCACCGGCGATGTGGAGTGGGGTGCCCGGGTGTCGCTGTCGGCGATCGACCACGGCAAGCACCTCGTGCTGTTGAACGCAGAGCTCGACTGCACGCTCGGCCCGCTCCTCAAGCAGCGTGCCGACCGGGCGGGTGTCGTGTTCACCGACAGCGACGGCGACCAGCCGGGTGTGCTGCTGAACCTGGCGCGCGAGGCGCAGATGCTCGGGTTCGCGCCCATCGTGTACGGCAACATCAAGTCGCTGCTCGACTACCGCCGCACCCCCGAGACGCAGGCCGCGTTCGCCGCCAACGTGAAGCAGAACCCGTGGCCGATCACATCGTTCGCCGATGGTACGAAGATCGCCGCCGAGATGGCGGTCGTGGCCAACGGCACCGGGTTCGGCGTCAGCCGGCGCGGGATGGAAGGCCCGCAGACCGACCGGGTCGAGAAGGCGTTCGAGCTGTTTCCGGTGGAGGAACTGCACGCCGCCGGCACGGGCATCGTCGACTACATCCTGGGTGCGGAGCCGAGCTTCGGCGTGTTCGTCTTGGCGTACTCCGACTCGGCGTTCCACCAGGAATACATGAAGTGCTACAAGATGGGCGAGGGTCCGGTGTACACCTTCTACCGTCCGTATCACCTGAGCCCGTTGGAGACCCCGCTGACGGTCGCCCGCGCCGTGCTGTTCGGCGACGCGACCGTGGCGCCGATCGGCGCACCGGTGTGCGAGGTGGTGTCGATGGCGAAGTTCGACCTCGCCGCCGGGACCGTGCTCGACGGCGTCGGTGGGTTCACCGACTACAGCGTGCTCGAGAACGCATCGACCGCCCGGGCCGAGAACCTGCTGCCGATCGGCCTGGCCCGCGGGTGTGTGCTCACCCGTGATCTGGCCCAGGACTCGCCCATTACGTTCGACGATGTGGAACTCCCGGCGGGCCGCCTCAGCGACCGGCTCTGGGACGAGCAGGTGCAGGCCTTCCCGGTCGCTTGACGACCGTCGGGTCGGCCGCCTTCGTGCCGGACCATCCGATGGTCGGCGCGTAGGCTCGGTCGCCATGGCCGACGTCACCATCTTCCACAACCCGAACTGCTCCACCTCGCGGCACGCGGTCGAGGCGGCCGCGTCGCTCGGGGTCGACGCGGACGTGGTGCAGTACCTGAAGCAGCCCCTGGACGAGGCACAACTCCACGAGCTGATCGCGATCCTCGACGACCCGGTAACCGACCTCGTTCGGCGCGACGCCACCTTCAAGGGATTGGCGCTCACCGACGATGACGTTGCGACCGCCGATCAGGTGGTCGCGGCGTTGGTTGCGACGCCCAAGCTGATGCAGCGCCCCGTGTTGGTGCGCCCCGGTCGGGCGATCATCGGACGCCCGAAGGATCGCGTGCCGGCATTCCTGGAAGGCTGACCGGGTTCGGAATGCCCACGACCCCGCGCCGGTTGTCCCACCAGCGGGTCGCACGCCAACCACCCCGGGCTCGGTCCCGCGGGTCCGACGAGCGTGACCCCGTCCCTCCGAACCACGAAAGGATCCGCAGATCATGGCCTTCGAACTGCCCGCACTGCCCTACGCCCTCGATGCGCTCGCTCCCCACATTTCGCAGGAAACGTTGGAGTTCCACTACGGCAAGCATCACCAGACCTACGTCACGAACCTGAACAACCTGACGGCGGGCACCGATCATGAGGGCGCGACGCTCGACGACGTGATCATGGCCGCCGACGGGGGGCTGTTCAACAACGCTGCCCAGGTGTGGAACCACACCTTCTACTGGAACTCGATGAAGCCTGGCGGCGGCGGCGCACCCAGCGGCGAGGTCGCCGACCGCGTCAACGCGGCCTTCGGCTCCTACGACGGCTTCGCGACGAAGTTCGCCGAGGCCGCGACCACGCAGTTCGGTTCGGGCTGGGCGTGGTTGGTCGACGCAGGCTCAGGTCTCGAGATCATGAAGACCGGGAACGCCGACCTGCCGATGAAGCACGGTGCCAAGGCCCTTCTGACGATCGACGTCTGGGAGCACGCGTACTACATCGACTTCCGTAACGCCCGGCCGAACTACATCAAGACGTACCTCGAGCACCTGCTCAACTGGGACTTCGTCGCCGCGAACCTCGACTGATCCCGAGACATCCGAGTCAGCCCCGCGCCCGTCGGTGACCGGCCGCGACGAGCTTGCCGCCCACGCGTCGCGTGGGAAGCCCCGCCGGAACAGCGGGGCGCTCACGGCGGCGCTCGTCGGGTTGGTCACCGTCGTCGCGTTGGAGACCATGTCGGTCGCCGCGATCCTGCCGCTCGTGACCGCCGAGCTGGGTCGAATCGACCTGTACGGCTGGGTCTATTCGGGGCTCGCCCTCGGACAGATCGTCGGGATCGTCGTCGCCGGACGGTGGGCCGACCGGGCGAATCCGTCCCGTCCCCTGGTTGCGGGACTGGCGCTCTACGTGGTTGGACTCTCGATCGCCGCGCTCGCTCCGTCCATGGTGCTGCTCGTCGCTGGCCGGGTCGTGCAGGGGTTCGGCGCCGGTGCCGTGCCGTCGGTGGTGTACGTCTGTGTCGGCCGAGGGTTCTCCGAGGCCGAGCGGCCGCGCATCTTCGCCATGATGTCGACCGCGTGGGTGGTGCCATCGCTGATCGGCCCGGTGCTCGCCAGCCTCGTGGCGGAGTCGGTCGGATGGCGGTGGGTGTTTGCTGGGGTCATCCCTGTCGCGGTGGTGTTCGGCGTGGTCGGTCGCCGGGAGATCCTTCGACTCGACGCATCGCCGAACGACGGGCAGCCGGTCGACGCCGTCGCGTTGGGCGCAATGGTCGTGGGGACCGGTGTGGCACTGGGTGGGTTCCAGGCGCGATCAGGGTGGCTGGCGGCGGCGATGGTGATCGGCGGCGGCGCGGCCGCGCTCGTCGCGTTCCGACGGCTCACCCCGGCGGGGACGCTGCGGGTGCGTCCCGGTCTGCCGGCCGTGGTGGCGGTCCGCGGGTTGCTGACCGCAGCCTTCTTCGCCGGCGACGGGTTCGTGTCGCTCGCCGTGGTCGAGCTGCGTTCCACCTCGACCACGTTCGCCGGCGCCGTGGTGGCATCGGGATCGCTCACGTGGACGCTGGGCTCGTGGCTGCAGGCTCGGCTGATGGCCGAGGTCGGCGCGCGCCGTCTCGTGGGAGCGGGGATCGCCCTGATCGCAGTGGGCTACCCGATGTTCGGAGTCGCCGCCGAATCGGATGGGTGGCGCGGTCTGATGTTCGTGGGGCCGCTCGTCGCCGGGTTCGGGATGGGCCTCGCGTATGCGCCGCTGTCGGCGGCGTCGCTGTCGCAGTGCGAGCCAGGTCGCGAGGGCGCCGCGACCTCGGCGCTGCAGCTGTCCGACGTGACCGGCGTGACGGTGGGGACCGGTCTGGCCGGCGTGCTCTTGGCGAGCGACGTGTGGGACGGATCGCTCGGCGCCGGGCTCGCTGCGGTGTGGTCGTTCGCGACCGCGGTCGCGGTGCTCGGCGTGATCGGGTCGCGCGGGCTCCCCGGGCCGCGAACGGTGGGTTGATGCGTCGTCGTGCGCCACGCGTGATCGCCGCGCTTCGTCGCGAACGGGGTGCCGGGCGTTACGACGGCTGAGCGTCGAGGCCCGGCACCGTTGCGATGAGCTGATCGATCAGCGCCGCGGTGCGCTCGGTGGCGTCGGGAGCCGTGCACTCGATGACGGCGGCAACGGTCGACGCGGTCGCGTCGGCACGCTCGTGAGCTCGTTCGACGCGCCATCGCCAATACCGCCACACCTTCGCCTCGTCCAGATCGGGCGTGTGGACACGTCGTTGTTCGATGGCGGCGCGGGCCGCCCGTTCCACGATCGGCTCCTGCGGCGTGCGAACCATCACGACGACGGCGTTCGGCCACCGCTCGTGAACCAGATCGAGGTGCTCCAGGTATTCGGCCCCGGCAGCGACCTGGTGGCCGGATCGTTCGACGGCGTCGAACGCCCACGTCGGCCGGCAGGCGTCGTACCACTCCGAATAGCGCGGGACGTGCCAGGTGCGCTCGAACTCGAACCCGGCGAACTGCGATGCGAACACCAGGCGGTCGTCGCACGGCGCGCCCGCCGGGTCGCGGCGGACCCCCAGTCGATCGCCGAGCGCCGCCAGCACGCTCTGCACGGCGGCGTCGTCGAAGCTCGCGATCACGAGGCTCGGCGCGCCGGGTGACGGCGGTGCGGCGGCCCCCGTCGTGGTCGGCCGGGCCGGAGTCGGCGCGTGTACGAGCAGCTCGGTCAGGAAGGTGCGGGCGTGGCGGCGCGCTCGAACGTCGAGCTGCGCGTCGAGGTCGAGGGATCGGCACAGCTCGTGGAGCCCCTCCGCCCAGGGCGTGTCGTCGATCAGCGCTCCGCGTTGGATCGCTCGAGTGACGATCTCGTGGTCGTCCAGTGGGATTGCTCGCTCGCCGAGTCGTCGGAGCCGTGGGTGCACGAGCCCGACGCTACGCCGTGGCGGGCAGGAGGTCGGTCGGCTCGTGGCAGGCTTTGTTCCGTGAGTGAACGACCGCAAGCACGCGCAGGATCGGCCTATCTCGTGCGGCCGGGAGACGACGGAGCCTCGCCCGGACCCGGCGTACTGGTGCTGCACTCGTGGTGGGGGCTCACCGCAGGCGTGAAGGCCTACTGCAACCGGCTGTGCGATGAAGGGTTCGCGGTGCTCGCGCCCGATCTGCTCGACGGGCTGGCGCCGCAGACCGCGGCAGAGGCCGAGTTCGAGTTGGCCCGCACCGACCCGAACGCGACCGCCGGGCTGGTGTTGTCGTCGACGGTCGCGCTGCGTTCGCTGACCGACGACCCGTCCGGACCGATTGCCGTGATCGGGTTCTCGATGGGGGCGTCGTGGGCGCTGTGGGCGGCGATACGTCAGCCCGAGTCGTTCCGTCGTGTCGTGGCCTACTACGGCGTGCAGTCACTCGCCGTGGACGAATTGACGGCCGATGTGCTGGCGCACTTCCCGGAGCACGACGACCTAATCGGCGACGAGGAACTCACCGACTTCGAGGCCCGTCTGTTCGAGGCGAGGAAGGATCCCGAGATCTGGCACTATCCGGGCACCCGCCACTTCTTCGCTGAAGAGGCCGGCGACGCGTTCGACGCGCCCGCCGCGGCGCTCGCGTGGGACCGGACGCTCGCGTTTCTCCGGCGCTGACCGCCGCTACCAGAGCTGATCGGTGTAGCGGTCGGTGCCGGGGACCGTAGGCAAGAACGGCGCGGCGAGCGTCACGCGGGCGACCCCCGATGCATCGACCGCCGCGGCGTAGGCGCGGAAGCGATCCCAGTGCGGCTTCGGCGCGTCGTCGAGGAAGCAGATCTGCATCGACCGCTGCGGCGTGCCGGGGCCCGAGCCCAGCTGCATGGGCGCTTCGCCGTCGGAGCCGCGCGGGATGATCGGGCGCCACGAGCACACGATCGCGATGGGAGAGTCGGTACCGAGCAGCAGCGCCCGGCCCTCGTCCTCGAACCACTCGTCGAAGGCGGCGTGCTTCACCCCGTCGGCCCGGTCGACGTGCACCGACACGAGCCCGGCGAATCGATGGTCGAGCGCCAACTCCACGGGCACGCCATCGGGGTCGCGGCCCCAGGCCCGCTGGTGGGTGTACAGCGCGGTGTGCGCGTGGGTGCGTTCATCGAATCCGCGCCCCGCCTCGTACAGTTCGAACACCTGCTTCGAGCTCCACCCGAAGTGCTCGGCCTCGTGGCCACGCTGCACCCAGTACGTGGCCAGGTAGCTGCCCGCGTCGGTCGGGATCGCCACACCGGAGTCGGCCGGGAAGCGGAGGTCCTTGTACTCGCGGGTGGCGACCCAGCGGGCGCCGGCGAGGATTCCCGGACCGATCATGCACCCGCCGTAGAAGTGGTCACGTTCGTACCACCGGTTGTACGCGACCTCATGACCGGGGTTCGGATCGACCAGGGTGTAGAGCATCGCGCCGAGCTTCACGGGGGCCTCGTCCATTCCGCTACCGTACCTGACGGTCCGTCAGATCCCGCGGGAAACCGGGCCTGCCGGCGGGACATGGGGTCCTGCCGATCGAACGTCACAGGGGACCCAGCATGCGTTTCGCCGACCAGGTAGCGATCGTGACCGGAGCTGCGTCGGGCTTGGGGCGAGCCGTGTCGCTGCGGCTCGCGAGCGAGGGCGCAGCGGTGTTCGGGGTCGATCTCAACGAGTCCGGCCTGGTCGAAACCGAGTCGCTGGTGACCGAGTCCGGCGGTCGGTTCACCTATGCGTTGGGTGACCTGTCGGACCGGATGACCGCGCACGGTCTGGTGGCCCAGTGCGTCGACACCACCGGCCGCCTCGACGTGTTGATCAACTGCGCAGGAGTGCTCCGAGCGAACCACGTGACCGACGTGACCGAAGAGGAATGGGAGCTGATCTTCAAGGTCAACGTCGCGGGCACCCTATGGATGTGCCAGGCGGCGATCCCGCACCTGCTGGAGTCGCGTGGCAACATCGTGAACATCGCGTCGAACTCGGCGCTGATGGGCACGGCGTACACGGCGGTCTACGGGTCGTCGAAGGGCGCCGTGGTGGCGCTCACTCGGGCGATGGCAATGGAATTCGCAAAGAAGCGCATCCGCATCAACGCGGTGGCGCCGGGCGGCATCAACACGCCGATGGTGGCCTCGCCGAAGTTCCCCGACGACGCCGACTGGAAGCTGATCGAGCCCTACATGGGGTTCCGACGGATGTCGGAGCCCGAGGAGATCGCCGCGGCGGTCGCATTCGTCGCGTCGCGCGATGCGGCCGCGCTGCACGGCGCGATCGTCTCGGCCGACACGGGCCTCACGGCTGGCTGACCGAGCGTCGCCGCGGTGCGGCGGCGTGCTCAGTGCGGGTGGTCGACGTGGCGCTGCCGCGCCGTTTCGATCTCGACGAAGGCCGCGTCGCGTCCGGCCCACTCGCCGATCTCGGCGGACTTGCCCGGCTCGAGGTCCTTGTAGATCTCGAAGAAGTGGCGGATCTCGTTGATCAGGTGATGGTCGACGTCCTCGATGTCGTCGATCGACGCCCAACGGGGGTCATCGGCTAGGACGCAGAGGATCTTGGCGTCGTCGCCCGCCTCGTCGTGCATGCGGAACACGCCGACCGGACGGGCCCACAGGTGGCAGCCGGGGAAGGTGGGCTCGTTGAGGAGCACGAGCGCGTCGAGCGGGTCGCCGTCGCCGCCCAGGGTGTCGCGGATGAACCCGTAGTCGGCCGGGTAGGTGGTGGCGGTGAACAGGTGTCGGTCGAGCCAGAGCTCCCCGGTCACGTGGTCCATCTCGTACTTGTTTCGAGAACCCTTCGGAATCTCGACGATCACTTCGACTCGGTGCTGCGGGGGCATCCGCCGATCCTACGGGCGCACGCGCGCCGAGCGAATGCAGCGCGAGCGCGCATCCACTCGGCCAGACTGTGCGCATGGAGCCCGGCCGGCGTATCGCCCCACCTGCGCGCCCTGCGGTGCAGGTCGGGAGGATCGTGGAGGTTGTCGTGACCGGGTTCAGCGGTCCCGACGTGGAGGTCAAGCTCGCGGACGGTCGTCGCGGCGTCATCGCCCGATCGGAATTCGCCGAACCCCCGACGGTGGGCTCGGCTGTGACGGCAGCGCTCCTGGCCCGGGACGACCCGGCAGGGCGGGTCTGGCTGAGCCACAGCTGGGCGGTTCGTCAGGTGGCGTGGGATCGCTTGGAGGCAGCGCACGCTGAGGGCGCCACGGTGCCGGCCGCGGTGATCAAGGTGGTGCGAGGCGGACTGCTCGTCGACGTGGGCCTGCGAGCGTTCCTGCCGGCGTCGATGGTCTCGGACGAGCCGGTCGAGGACCTGACGACGATGGTCGGCCGGACGATCGACGTGCTCGTGGCGGAGCTCGATCGCGACGCTGACCGCCTGGTGGTGTCGCGGCGCGAGCTGGTTCGCCGTGCCCGCCGTCAGTCGGAAAAGGAGATCTTCGCCGAGGCGGTTCCCGGCTCGCGGGTTCGGGTGAGCGTGGTGTCGGTCGCCCCGTACGGGCTGCACGTCACGCTGGGCGGTGTCCGAGGCCTCATCCACCGCAGCGAGCTGGCCTGGGGACGAGAGCCCTCGCCGGGCAAGGTCGCCGCCGTTGGCGACGAGCTCGACGTCGTCGTGCTCTCGGCCGATCGCCAGAAGCGCCGGTTGTCGCTCTCGCTGCGCCAGACCACGCCCGACCCGCTCGCCGCGATCGAGGTCGGCAGCGTGGTTTCGGCGACCATCACCCGCATCGTCGACTACGGCGTGTTCGCCCGGCTCGACGACGCCGGCGTTGTGGGCCTGGCGCACCTCAGCGAACTGTCCGACCTCCCAGGCGTTCGACCGGATCAGGTCGTGACCGTCGGGGAGGCCGTGCAGGTCCGGGTGCTCGGCGTCGATCACGCGAAGCGCCGGGTCGGGTTGTCGATCCGCCAGGCCGTCTGGCCCTGACCGCCGCCCCGCCGGCTCGTTCGCGTCAGCCCGAGAGGTCGATCGACGTCGGGGTGCTCGAGGGCGGCGGTGCGGTGGTTGTGGGAGTGCTCGACGTCGACCCGGTCCAAGGCGGTGTGGTGGTCGTGGTCGAGAAGTGCTGGGTCCAGTCCTCGATGCCGGGGACTCGTGTCCGGCACTCCAGCCAGAGGGAGTAGTCGTACCAGACGAGGCTGGCCGTCGAGCCGTCCTGGCAGACCTGGTTGAGCCAGTTGGTGCGATAGGAAGCGCCGACATACTTCGAGCAGAGGCTCGCCCAGTACCACCAGTAGGTGTTGAGCGGCTCCGAGACCCAGGTCTGGGGCCCTCCGTTGTAGGTGAAGTCCACGGAGCTTCCGCCGATGCAGTACTGCGTCCGCCACGTGGTGATGTTGATCTCCGGGTGGTAGACGCCGCAGCGGGTCCAGCCTTCGTCGGTCATGAGAAGCCACCAGACGTCGGTCCAGTGGCAGAAGTCCGCCTCGGAGAGTGTGGTCGTGGGCCCGGCGGTCGTGGTCGGTCCGGTGGTCGTGCTCCCGCCGGCTCCACCGCAGGTCGGGTCGAACGGGTCGGCGCAGTTGTTGCCGTTCGACGCGGCGATGGCGGACAGGTCCAGGTGGTCGTTGCCGGTAATGCCACCGAAGATGGTCGGCATCGTCAGGTCGGGGAGGACGACGCGGATGTCGTTGGTCGGCTGATCGGTCGGTTGTGCCTGCGTGCGTTTGAAGCTGATGCACTCGTTCGAGATCGCCGTGTCGATGGACGCGATCTGCGCGAGCGGATTCGGATCCTCGCAGTTGTTCCAGGCTGTGGCCGCGTCGAGGCCGAGGTCCTGGCGCATGATCTCCTTGATGCGACGGCTGGCCCCGTCGTAGTCCTGATCGTGGTTCGCCAGGTACTGAGCGCCCGCGATGGTTGCCGCGTCGATGGCGTGCTGGGCCTGGGCGAGGGCCTGGTTTCGCTGGCCGATATCGACGGCGAGCGCGGTGAAGGTCAACAGCCCGACCATCGCGATGCTCGCTAAGACCAGGATGGCCGCTCGTTCGTTGTGGCGCCGCCGAAGAAACATGTCTCTAGCGTGCAAAGAGTGGCGGTCCAACCACAAGCAGTAATCAAGCCTGTGGTCGGTAGTCCATCAGGCCCAGCGGGTGCTGCCCGATCGCCCCCCGGCGCTCAGCTGAAGACGACCGTGCGGTTGGCGTAGGTGAGCACCCGGTGGTCGAGGTGGAGCCGAACGGCCCGCGCCAGCACGGTCTGCTCGATGTCGCCGCCGAGTTGGATCAGACGTTCCACGTCGTCGCGGTGGCTGACGGGGGTGACGTCCTGACAGATGATGGGCCCCTCGTCGAGGTTGACCGTGACGTAGTGCGCCGTCGCACCGATGATCTTGACGCCCCGTTCGTGGGCCCGGTGGTACGGACGAGCGCCGATGAATGCGGGGAGGAACGAATGGTGGATGTTGATGATGCGGTTGGGGTAGCGATCGACCAACCAGGGCGGGATGATCTGCATGTAGCGGGCGAGCACGACCAGGTCGATGTCGGCGGCGTCGAGCGCGGCGAGCACGGCTCGCTGCTGCGACTCGCGATCATCGGGGTCGACCGGCAGGTGCAGGAAGGGCACGCCGAATCGCTCCGTGACCTCGCGGTGGTCGTCGTGGTTCGAGATGACGATCGGGACCTCGGCGCGGATGTCGCCGAGCGCAACCCGCGACAACAGGTCGTACAGGCAGTGCCCCTCCTTCGACACGAGGATCGCGACGCGCCCGGTCGCTGTCGGGTCGCGCCGCTCGAGCGTCATCCCCAACTCCGCCGCGACCGCCGCCAGATCGGCGCCGAGAGCGTCGGCGTCGGCATCGGGCGCCAGCGTGTACTCGATGCGTTGCAGGAAGAGCCCGTGCGCGGCGTCGGTGTGCTGGTCGGCAGACACGATGTTGGCGCCGTGACGGTGCAGGATGCCCGCCGTCGCGGCCACCAGACCCGGACGGTCGGGGCAGGAGATCAAGAGCACCGACACGGCTCTACGCGATCTCGAGGCGGTCGAGTTCCCAGTAGGCCCGCAGTGCCACGACCTGCCCGGCATCGTTCACCCGGTACGTGAACACGCCGCGGGTAATCACGGTCGCTCCGCCGTCGAGCGTGGTACGGATCGTCCCCACGTTCGCCACCTCGTTGCCGGCCGCCCACGATTCCGCGATCTCGAAGCGGACCGCGTTCGGGCCGATGACGGCGTCGTAGAACGCGGCGATCGCATCCGCCCCGCGGTGCCCCTCGCCGGACGGGTCGAACGGCGAAGGTCCGATCGGGTCCTCCACGATCGCGTCGGCGCTGAACAGCGCGAGCCAACCGTCGCGGTCGCCAGCTTCGACCGCCGTCATGGAGCGAAGGGAGGCGTCGCGAGCGGGGTGTGGGAGAAAGGGATCGGGCAGCGTGGGCACCGATCGAGCCTAACTTCCGATCCGCCAGGGACGGTCGATCCGAGTGGGAAACCGTCCCGCAATGGGTGATGCCCGACCTGGTTTGAATCGGCCACCGGCGCCAGTAGTCTGCCGTCACTATGTGTGCAGCACGCTGGGGGTGCGCGGTGTCGGTCATGTTCGTCGCGGTACCCCTGCAACTCCTCCGATGAGTCGGACCGCAGTCTCGGAGATGGCCGACGAGCCGCGCACCTGGCGCTCGATCCAGGAGTTCGTGAGTGGGCGTTGGAGCAGGTTGTCAGGCATCGCCTTCACCAGCTTGATCTCGGGCGTGACCGAGGCGGCGTTCCTCGTGGTGCTCGCCCGAGTGGCATTCAGCCTCACCGAGAAGGCCGACTCGATCGAGATGCCGGTGCTCGGCCGGATTGGGCTCGGTACCGGACTGCTGATCTCGCTGTGCTTGGTGCTGCTGCGGCTGGTGGCCGGCGTCCTGGGGAACTCGCAATCGGCAGCGCTCATCGCCGATGTGGTCGCCGACAACCGGCGCGCGCTGGCCTCTGCCTTCCTCCGGTCGTCATGGGAGGTCCAGCAGGGTGAGCGGGTCGGCAAGCTGCAGGAACTCCTAACCACGTACTCGGCGCAGGGTGCGACGCTGATCATGAGCTTGATCGCGGCGATCGCCGCCGGATTCAGCCTCGTGGCGCTGATCGCCACGGCGGTGGCGGTGGACCCCATCGGTGCTGGGCTCGTCGTCGTCACGATCGCGGTGTTGAGCACCTTTCTCAAGCCGCTCAGATCGATGGTTCGTGGCCGCGCGAAGACCTTCGCATCCTCGGGCATGAGCTTCGCGACGTCGCTCGGCGAGATCTCGCAGCTGGGCCTCGAGGTGCAGGTGTTCCACGTCCAGGAACAGACGGAGCGTCTCGTCGACGAGCGCATCGTCGAGAACGCCCGGTGGGAGCGGAAGCTTCGGGCCTCGCGCGGGTTGGTTCCGGTCATCTATGTGACGCTGGCCTACCTCGCCGTTGTCGGGGGTCTCGCTGCGGTGCGGGCGGCCGGTTCGGACAACGTGGCATCGATCGGTGCGGTGATGCTCGTAATGCTGCGGTCGCTCAGCTACGGCCAGAACCTGCAGAACTCCACAGCGAACGTCACGTCGAACATGCCCTTCGTCAAGACGATGCAGGAGCAGTTGCGGCGGTACCGGGCCGCCGAGCGAGTCGATGACGGCGAGACCGTCGGACACGTCGGCGTGCTGGAAGCGCGCGACGCATCCTTCGCCTATGTCCCCGGCACACCGGTGCTCGCCGATCTCAACTTCGCGATCCAGCCGCGCGAGGTCATCGGCATCGTCGGGCCTTCCGGCGGGGGCAAGTCGACGCTGGTGCAGTTGCTGCTCGGCCTCCGCCGGCCCGATTCCGGCGACATCTATGCCGCCGACCGATCGCTGTCGCGCCTGTCTCGGGCCGAGTGGGCGCGGAAGGTCACGTTCGTCCCCCAGTCTGCGAGCCTCATAGCGGGATCGGTCGCAGACAACATCCGTTTCCTTCGCGACGATGTGAGCGACGAAGCGATCCACCGAGCTGCCGAGCTCGCTCACCTCGCCGCCGATGTCGCGACCTTCGACGGCGGTTACGGCCGTGACGTCGGTGAGCGCGGCGGGCATCTCAGTGGTGGTCAGCAGCAGCGGCTCTGCATCGCCCGGGCGCTCGTCGAGGATCCCGACATCCTCATTCTGGACGAGCCCACCAGCGCCCTCGACATGCGCAGCGAGCACCTGATCCGCCAGACGCTCGGTCAGCTTCGAGAGGACATGACCATCATCATCATCGCCCACCGCCTGTCGACGCTCGACATCTGCGATCGCATCATGGTGATTCAGGACGGTCGCGTGATGGGGTTCGACACGCCGGATCACCTGGCCGCGACGAACGACTTCTATAACGAAGCCCTGATCTTGTCGGGTTTGAAGTAGCGGCGTCGGTGACCGGGGAGGGCACTGCGATGGAGAAGGGGCAGCAGCTCCGGGTGGCCGTTCTGAGCGCAACGCTCGGGACGCTCGACGCGTCGGGTTTGGGGCGCGACGAGGCGCTCGCGCGGATCGATCACAACACGGGCAACTTGGCCTTCCAGCATGCGGTCGGGCTCCACGTGGCCGGACCGGTCGACCTGGTCGACTGGATCGATCCGCCCGACGAAGTGCGCGAGCGATTCGACGTGATCGTGATCCCCGAGGCCAACGCCGCCAACCCGCACCGGGACTTCGCGGATCGTGCCGCGTGGATCGAGCGTTGCGATCGACCGGTCGTCGTCGTTGGCCTTGGGGCTCAGGCGGCGTCGTCGGGCGACGATGTGTCGCTCACGCCAGGGACGGTCGCGTACCTTCGAGCGCTGTCCGAACGCACCGAGGTGCTCGGCGTTCGAGGCGAGTTCTCTGCTGCGACCCTCGCCCGGATCGGCGTGTCGAACACGCTGGTCATGGGCTGCCCGTCGAACTTCATCGCGCCGAACGCAACGCTCGGTAGCGACCTCGAGCCGCGCTACGCCGCAGCGGTGGGACGTGTCACCGTCGCGGCGGGCAGCACATTGCGTCACCTCAAGTCGGTGGAGCGTCAGCTGTATCGCTGGATGGCGCGCAGCGGCGGGCTGTGGTTCCCCCAAAGCGGTCCGGCGCTCGAGCTCTGGCCGGGCTGGGGTGGGTGGTCCGACACCGCGTACCGGAAGGTGAGGGACTACGTGACGCCGCTCGCTCAACGACCCCTGCGCCGCGGCGAATTCGACGACGTGGTCAGCCGCCGGCTGCGAGTGCTGCTCGACGTGCCGGCGTGGATGAACGAACTGCGCACCTGCGACGCGGCGTTCGGCACGCGGTTCCACGGGAACATGCTCGCGTTCCAGGCGGGCGTGCCGACCGTGGTGCTCAGCCACGATGCGCGCACAGCGGAACTCTGCGACACGATCGGAGTGCCCCACGTGCCCGCCGATCGGCTGGCATCGTATGCGTCGCCCGAGCGACTGCTGCGGTCTATCGGCTTTGCCGGCGTCGAGTTCGATGAGCGTCGCCGTCACCTGGCCGGCCGGTACCGGTCGGTGCTCGCCGCCGGCGGGATCGTCACGACCGAACACCTCGACCGGATCGCGTCGGTCGGCTGACAAGGGGTCTCCCATGCGTGCGCTCTGCTTCGGGTTCCATTACACGCCGCTCGCTCTGGATGAGGCGGTGGCGGCAATGCGCGGCGGCGGAATCGACTCCGTCTCGTGGCTTCTCCACCCGAATCGACTCGATGAGTACGGACCGCAGATGCGTCGACTGGGTGTCGACGTCTACACGGGCACGGTCGCCGATGGGCTTCCTCGTGCGGGTACGCCTCCGCCGACGCCTGCGGCCGAGCACGACCTCCAGTTTCTCGTGGACCGCGAGGGCGACTACCGGCACGCGTGGGAGCGGTCGCTCGCGCTCGAGGTGATCCGCCGCCACGTGCACGACGTGCTTGAGCACGTGCGCCCCGATGTGGTGTTGTTCGGCGAGGTCCCGCACGCGGCGTGCAGCTACCTGCTCTACCGGCTCGCCCGCCTTCGAGGCATTCCGGTGGTCACCCTGCGATGGGGACCGACGCCACTGCACGTGAATGCGGTCGGCGACATCGACCAGCGTCTGGTCGATGCCGTTGGCGGCGGACCGTCGGGACCGATCTCCGAAGCCAGCGACCGGTATGTGGCCACGCTGCGCGGTGACTACGAACAGGCACGGCCGGCCTACAGCCGCGATTCCAGCTCGTTGGAGGCGAAGGTGCGCTCGCGGCTGAAGCAGGGTCGACTCTCCGTCGACCCGCGTCTGGTTGCCGCGACGGTGGAACGTGCCCGCCTTCGGAAGGACTACGAGCAGCGTTCCGTGCCCGTCGACCAGTTGACCGGCGATCTCATCTCGGTATTCCTGCACATTCAGCCGGAACGGACCACCTGCCCGGAGGGGGGCAGGTACGTGCAGCAGTTCCTGGAGATCGCCGAGCTGAGCGAGGCCGCACCGCCCGGCTGGAAGGTCGTGGTGCGCGAGCACCCGTCGACGTTCGTGCGCGGTTCTCGTCTGGTGCAGACATCGTCGTTCTACGACGAGGTGCTCGCTCTCGGCAACACCGTGTTGGCGAGCACCGAGTCCAGTTCGTTCGCTCTGGTCGACCGTTCGCGCTGCGTGGCGACGGTCAGCGGCACGATCGCGTTCGAGGCGGCCGTGCGCGGCACCCCCGCCCTTGTTTTCGGCAACGCGGTCTATCGCGGCTGTCGCGGGGTGGTCGATGCCGGCGCCCACCGGGGTTGCGCGGTCGACTTCTCGACGCTCGACTCGTCGGCGACGCAGGGCGACCCGGTCGAGGAGTTCCTTGCCCGGTTCGACCACGCCCCGATGACCTGGGTCGCGGAGTGGACTCCGAGCATCGATGTCCGACAGCTGCGCAACACGGGAGCTCCGTTCGCGGAACTGCTCCCCCGGGCTATCGAGCACTACACGGCGGGTTGACCCTCGCCGCGAACGCCGATTCGCCGGGCGGGGACGCCGGCCCAGATCTCGTCGCAAGCGGTCGACGCTCGAAGCACGGCGTTGCTGCCGACGACGGTGCCGTCGGCGAGGTCGCAGCCGGGGAGCACGACGACGTGCGCCCCGAGCCACACATCGTCGCCCAGCACGACCGGCGCGTGGTCGTAGCCCTGGTGGCGGATCGGGACGCCGCGATCGTGCCGATGCATGCTCGTCTGCAGGTACACGTAGCCCGACACGAGGCAGAGCTTGCCGACCGTGATGGAGTCGCCGCCGTTCAGCACCGATCCGATGCCGATCGCCGATTCCTCACCGATGTGGACGGTCGACCCGTTGGCGGCGATGATCCGCACGCCTCGATCGAGCTTCACCCTGGCGTCGAGGCGTACGGTCGCTCCGCCGGTGACACGGATCTCAACGTCCTTGCGAAGGATGACGCCGTCGCCGATCTCGAGGCGCGAGCCGTCGCCGACTGTCACGTCCGGAGGTGCGTCGGCGGTGACACCCGAGCCGATGCTGACGGCGGCGGTGGGCGACAGCCCGCCGAGATGGGTGGCGAGAAGATCGATTGGCGGCATGTGGTTACTCCGTGGCGGCGAGGTCGACGCGGTCGAGGTGGGCGACCGGGGTGGTGAGTCGGCGGCCGATGGCGGCGTCGGAATGCCATGCCGGGAGACCGTGCTCGGGTCGGAGCAACACGAGGTCGCCTTGTTCGATGACGTGTCCGGCAGGAAGGTCGCGGGCGAAATAGGTGCCGCGACGGAATGACGTGACGTGTCCGGTCTCGATCTCGGAGTCGAGCGGTCGCTTCTCTCCGTCGCCGAGCACCTCACCGATGATCCGAAGTTCGGCGGCAAGTTCGCGCACCTCGTCGGAGGTGAGCGATACCGCGTGATCGCGGAACTCCTTGCCCTCGCGCGTGTCGGTGAAGTGGAACTCGAGCACCTGGGCTCCCAACGCCGCGGCGACGCGAAGGGCGACGCCGTCGGTGGTGTGATCCGAGTACCCCATCGCCGCTCCGGTGGCACGACCGAGCGTCGTCATAGCGGCGACGTTCGCGTCGGAGTGGCTGAGCGGGTAGACCGATGTGCACTGCAGCACCGCGAGCCGATCGGGATGCTCGTACGCCGAGTCGACCGCCCGGATCGCTCCGACTGCGGCGTGCACCTCCGGCACGGTGGACAGTCCGGTGGAGAGCGCGATCGGCTTCCCTCGCGCCGCGAACTCCTGCAGAAGACGGTGGGCCGTGAGATCTCCGGACCCGATCTTGTAGAAGTCGAGGAACTCGTCGATCCACACCAGCGGTTCGAGGCTCCACACCGAGGCCATGTATCGGACCTCTGCGTCGACGCACATCTGTGCCAGCTCGCGGTGCTGCTCGGGCTGCAGTTCGAACCGTCGAAAGTGCGCGTGGCGGTCGGGGCTCTCGTGTCGGTTCACGAGCTGCTCAGCGGTGTAGATCTGGAACTTGACCACATCGGCACCCGAGCCGATCGCCAGACGCGTCAACTCCTTGGCGTAGTCGAAGTCGCCTTCGTGGTTCCCGCCGATCTCCGCGATCAGCATCGGCCCGTACCGGCCGCGCCAACCGCTCCATTGGTCGTCGGTCACGTCGCGCTCCTCGTCTTCGTCGACAGGATGTGTTCGATCAACCCGTGGTCGTACCAGGACTTGAGCTGCACGCTGTCGGATCGGGCCATCACGGTATGGCCGACGCGGCCGCTGACCCGGACATCGGGCTCGATGAGGTCGCGCCACAGCACGTGTACCGCACCGTTGTCCACGAAGAGGCTCTCGCGCTCGTAGCGCAACCGATTGGTCATCCCGGGGTTCAGCGGTTCCATCCCCGACCTCCCATGGCGGAAATGGATGTCGAGATCCTCGTAGGTGGTCAGGACGTGATCGGAGTCGTAGAGGAGCAAGCTGTCGACCGCCTCTCGAATGTGGTCGCGGGTGCGGAGCGGTGTGTGAACGCTGAGCAGTGCGACGATGTCGGGGTAGAGACCCATCTCGCGTTCACACCGTTCGACCGCGTCGACCAACACGTCGGTGAGTCGGCTCGTCGGTGCCGACAGTTCCGTCGGGCGAAGGAAGGCGCTGACGTCGCCGCGGGCGACACAGTGGTCGACGACAGCGGCGTCGTCGGTGGTCACGACCACGGATTGGAAGCATCCGGCTGCCAGCGCCTCGTCGAGCGTGTGGTCGATCAGCGCTCGGCCGGCGAGCGGCGCGAGCGCCACGTTCTCGAGGTGGCTGTAGGTGTTCTTCACCGGAACCACGCCGAGTACCTGGGGCGAGAATCCGCCGGACCACCGGTCGACCGCCTGCCGTTTGATCGCACGCCGCGACGCCAGCAGACGGTCCTCGTCTCGTGACATCGATGAACCGTGCTGCCGGTAGAAGAACAGCGGTGTGGACACGCTTGCGACTCGGTACCGATGCGACAGCTTCAGCCAGAGTTCGTGGCCGTCCTGCGAGTCGAACGCCTCGTCGTACCCGCCGGTCACCTTCAGGGCGCGAAGGCGCACCATCGTGCATGCCCCGTGTGGGGGCAGGTCGGTCATCTCGGTTTCGTCGCCGAGCCGCTTTCGACGTTCGACGCCGAGCACCTCGCCGCTCTCGCCGATGTAGGTCCAGTTCGGGTACACGAGTGCGAGGTCTCGGTCGGCGTCGAGGCGGTGCGCCAACACGAGTAGTGCGTTCTCGTCGAGGTAGTCGTCGGCGTCGAGTCGCATCAGATAGCGGCCGCGGGCGGCCTTGATCGCGTCGTTCGCGCACGAGCGCAGACCTCTTGGCGCTTCGGTGGAGAACAGTCGAACGCGCGACGGCGAGCGGGTCACGTATTCCTCGGCGATCGCTCGCGAGTCATCGGTGGAGCCGTCGTCGAAGATGAGCAACTCCCAGTTCGGGAGGGATTGGGCGAACACGCTGTCGAGGCATTCGGCAAGGAACCGGGCGTAGTTGTGGCACGTGACGTATACCGTCACCGTCGGTCGGTCATCGGCCATCGGTGTGGCTTCTCCTCTCCGCCACCTGCACGGCGGGCACTCCGGACATCACTGCGTACGGGTGAACGTCACTGCTTACAACGGATCCGGCCCCGACGACGGCGCCGTCGCCGATGGTCACCCCAGCGAGCACCGTGACGCCGGTCCCGAGCCACACGTCATCGCCGATCGCGATGGGCTCGGTGCTCATCGGCTGTTCGCGGATCAGTCGTTCTCGGGCGATTCCGTGGTTCGCATCGACCAGGTAGCAGAACGGCGCGATGAGGCAGTTCGCCCCGATCCGGATCTCGGAGGTGGCGAAGACGTGTGTGTGGTAGCCGACCGTCGTCCATTCGCCGATGGCGATGGATGCCGTTGGGTTGGTCGGGCAGATTCGTGCGCCGGCCTTGAGGATGGCGTTCGCCCCGATGGCGACGCGTTCGGGGTGGCGGAGGAACTCGACGCCTCGCTCGAGATGCGCGCCGTCGCCGAGTGCTCCCAGTCGTCGCGCCCATCGCCGTTGTTCCATACGCTGGGCCAACGAGCGGTCGAGGTACTTGCGGACCCCGCCGTCGACCCGCTGGCGGCCGGTGCTCACGACGTGATCCGCTGCAACAGGTCCAGCACGTCCTGGGTGCCGTAGGTCCAGTGGGGGTGATCCATGGCCGTGATCAACGCCGCGAAGCGCTCCAGGTCGTCGGGGTTGTCGACCACGAGCCGGCAACCGGGTGCGGCGACGATGCCGCCGGCGCCGAGGCGTTCGATGTGGAAGCGGTCGTCGTGGCGGTAGAGATGCATGGTCACGTGCTCGCGCTCCTCGTCGTTCATGTGGACGAGTGCGCGCTGCATGGCGTCGGACCGGATCAGCTCGACCGATGCCCCTGGGGGAACGACCCGGGGATGCACGTTCGACACCAGTTCGACCCCTGGAACGGAGGCCGCGACCTCGACGGCGTCGGGGTAGAGATCGACCGCCAGCAGCGGGCTGTCGCCGTTGGCCCGGAACCACCACTCGGCTCCGACCGATCGGGCGGCATCGAGCGCGCGAGCAGCAACGTCGTTGAGTGATCCGCGGTGGAAGGCCACGTCCTCGGAGCGACAGAACGCCTCGATGGGATCGTCCGACGGATCATCCGACGTCGCGACCACGATGGCTCCGACGACGGATGCATGCCGGAGCCGGTCGATCGCGTAGCCCAACAGCGGCCGACCGGCGACAGTGCGCAACGCCTTGCCGGGAAGCCGGCTGGACGTCATGCGAGTGAGCACGACAGCGGCAGGACGGTTCGTCGGATCGTGCACGCCGTTGCCGACGTCAACCTTGGTCACGATGCTCGGCCCCTCCTGCACCCACTGCGTTCGGCGGGGAGTGTACCGGCGGCCGGGGCGGATCTCGCTGGGTCGAAGTCCCACTCGCGGCTCGGGGAGCCGAATCTTCGGAGGTGAGCGGGGCGCGGTCGTACAGCGGTATCGTCGGCGGCCGTTCGGCGCGGTGTCCGGCGCGGTGTCCGTCGCCGTCGGTGCGGCCTGGCAGACTCTGCGACCGGCCACCTCCGGCCGAACCCCCGACGATGGCGACCTCGATCCGGCTCCGACCGTGGCAGAAAGCCGCACTTGAACGGCTGTTGGCGAGCGACCGCGACGATTTCCTCGCGGTGGCGACGCCGGGCGCGGGCAAGACCACGTTCGCGCTCACCGCGGCGGCGAAGCACCTGAGCTTCGCCCGGACCGATCCGCGTCGGGTCACCGGTGTGGTGGTCGTCGCCCCGACCCAGCATCTCAAGGTCCAGTGGGCCGAGGCGGCGCACCGGTTCGGGCTGCACCTCGACCCGGAATGGAGCGCCCGGGACGGTCGGCTTCCGGCCGACATGCACGGAATCATCACCACCTATCAGCAGGTCGCGACCTCGGCGCCGGCGCTGCGCGACGTCGCGCAGGGCTGCTTCGTGGTGCTCGACGAGATCCACCATGCGGGCGACGATCGAACCTGGGGATCCTCGGTGCTCACCGCCTTCGGTGGGGCGCGGCGGCGGCTTTCGTTGTCGGGTACCCCGTTCCGGTCCGACACATCGGCCATCCCGTTCGTCGACTACCACCTCGACGAGGCTCGGCCCGACTTCGAGTACGGCTACGGCGATGCCCTCCACGATGGTCGGGTCGTGCGCCCGGTCTACTTTCCCGCCGTGGGCGGCCACATGGAATGGCTGGCGCCCGACGGCACCCACACGGCCGCCTCGTTCGACGACGCACTCGATGCCGCTCGTTCCAACCAGCGCCTTCGCACGGCGCTGTCGCTCGAGGGGCAGTGGTTGCAGACCGTGCTTGCCGACGCCCATTCGCAACTGCTCGGGCTGCGCCGCCAGCACCCCGACGCCGGTGGTCTGGTGATCGCCATGGATCAGGAGCATGCGGCGGGTATCGCCAGCCTGATCAAGCGGCGATTCGGCGTCACGCCGACGGTGGCCGTGTCGGACGACCCGAGCGCCTCGGCGCGCATCGCCCGGTTCGCCACGTCGCAGGAGCCGTGGATCGTGGCGGTCCGGATGGTGTCGGAGGGCGTCGACATCCCTCGGCTGCGCATCGGCGTGTTCGCCACGAACACCACCACGGAGCTGTTCTTCCGCCAGGCGGTCGGTCGTCTGGTTCGTTGGACGCCGGGTGTGCGGCGCCAGAAGGCGTTCCTGTTCATCCCCGACGATCCTCGTCTGCGCCGCTGGGCCACCGGAATCGCCGAGCAGCGCCGTCACGCACTGCGCGCACGGGAAGGCGAGGACGAATTCGCCGCGCCGAGCGCCGACCTGGACGACCGCGACGCCGCGGAACACGCCGGTGACGATGCGGAACAGATGTCGTTGTTCGCAGTGATCTCGGCGGTCGCGGCCGATGTGACCGTCGCAGGGCCGTCCGTGTTCAGCAGCGACCACCCCGACGAGTGGGACGACGATGGGGACGAGCCCGACGACGATCACGAGTTGCGGGTGGAGGTCGTCGTGCCGCCGCCGGCCGCCGGGCGGGGCGCCGAAAGCGACGGGCGAACCCGCCGCCAGATCAAGGCGGATCTGCGCGACAAGAACGCCGAGCTTGTACGCGAACTGGTTCGGTTCACGCCGCTCGACCATCGCCAGGTCAACGCGGAGCTGAATCGACTCGCAGGCATTCGAAAGGTGACCGAGGCGACGGTCGACGACCTCGAACGCCGGTTGGTCCGGGGTGAACGTTGGCTCCGGAGCCTGTAGCCGTGGCCAATGAGCGAACGAGCGACCGGGCCGCCGGTAGCTTGGGTGGGGCGTCGGGAGGGACCGCAACCGGCCGTGCTTCGTCGGGCGTGGGACAGCGTCGTCGGGGATCAACTGGAGGTGTGACGTGGGTCTGCTCGGGCATCGGAGACGCCGATGGGCACGAACGGCGGCCGCCGGCGTGCTCAGTGCAGCAGCGATCGTCGGAGGGTGCGCTCCGGTCGCGCCGCCCGACCACGAGGGCGGCGTCGACCCGGACCTCGTGAGCGGCGCGAACGATGCTCGGTACATCGAGCGTGGGCCGTACGACGTGGGGGTGCTCACGGTCGAGATCCAGCGCGGCCGCAAGATGGAGGTGTGGTACCCGGCCGTGCCGCAGGGTGCATCGGCCCCCAAGGAGACGTATTTCATCCGCGACTTCCTGGCGCCGGGGTTCGCGGCGCTCCTGCGGCCCGATGTCAACCCGCCCTTCTCCACCGATGCGATCCGTGGCGCGGCGCCTGCTGCGGCTCCCGGCGCCGGGTTCCCGTTGGTGCTCTTCAGCCACGGAGCGATGTCTTTTCGCCTGCAGTCGACGTTCCTCACCACGCACTTGGCGTCGTGGGGATTCGTCGTGATGTCGCCCGACTACTTCGAGCGGGGTCTGCAGTCGCTGGGCGGAACGCCGCCGGCTCTGCCGCGCACGGCGAGCCAGGTCACCGATCTCGCGATGACAGCCATGACGGACCTCTCGACAACCGGCTCGCTCGCCGACCGGGTCGACCTGTCTCGGCTGTTCCCGATCGGCCATTCCGCCGGCGGGTTCCAGTCCACCGATCTGGCGGACCGTCGCGTCGACGTGTCGTCCTGGATCGCCATGAGCGCCGGGGCACCGCTCTCGCCGACGCTGCTCAATCCCTTCCCGCAGGTTCCGGCGGCGATGACCGACCCCGACGCGGCGGCGATGTGGATCACTGGGCGTGACGACGAGGTGGCGCTGCTCGCGACGGTGCGCGACGCCTACCGGTACACCGCAGGCGAGAGGAAGCTGGTCGTCGTTCCCCGCGCTGGCCACAACAACGCCATGACCGACATCTGCGAGATCGGTCGCGAAGACGGTGGCCTGATCGGGATCGCCCGTTCCGGCGGGCTTCCGGTGCCGGATGCGGTCGCGATCCTCGCCGAGGACGGCTGCGATTCGCCGCCCAACTTCCTCGGCCCCGAGGTATGGCCGGTGGTGCGGCACTTCGTGACGGCCGAGTTGCGTTACCGGGCGGGGCTCGACGCCGAGCCGGTCGGGCTCGGATCGGGCGTGGTGTCGGCGTTCGGTCCGGCCGCCCCCGAGTACGAGCACGCCGAGTAGTCGTGCTCGGTGAGGTTCCCGCCCCGGGCGCTGCACTTACCAGGCCGCCCGGGGCGGGAACTTGATCCCGCCGCCGGTTGGGGCGTCAGCCTTGGAACAGCTCGCACACGATGATGTAGCCGTCCCAGGCGCCGCCCTGGATGTTGGCGATGCCCACGCCGACCTTCGTGTAGCTCCGGCTCAGGATGTTGCTTCGGTGGCCGGGGCTGTTCATGAGGGCGTTGTGGGCCGCGTCGACGTCGACGTTGAGCGCCAGGTTCTCGCCGGCCGTTCCGAGGCCCAGCGCTCGCAGATTCTGGTGGATGAGCTGCGGGGGGCTGAGGGCGGCGAGGTGTTCGGCCCAGCTCTGGCAGCTTGCTGCGAGGCTCGCGTCGGGCGTGAGCTGGCCGACTCCGGCGGCGGTCCGCTCGGCGTTGATCAGGTCGATCATGTGCTCGGGGGTACACGCAGTCGTCGGGAGCAGCATCGCCCCGACCAGCAGCAGCGGAATGAGTCGGGCACTCCGGGCACGGGCGGTTGGGGCCACCGCATGGGCGGTGGGGGAAGGTTGATCGGGCATGGCGTCACTCCTTGGTCGAGGATGAGTGCCTGCCGATTATGACAGTTCCATGACGAAATGTCACCGAATTGTCATGATTTGCCGAGGCGCTGGAACTCGCCCGACCGCTCGCGTCTCAGATCGGCAGGTCGCCGGTGGCCCGTTTGGTGGACCGCTCGTCGCGGAACGCCGCGATCGTCCGCTGCGCGATCCGCATCTGATGCACCTCGTCGGCCCCGTCGGCGAACCGTGCCCACCGCGCGTGCTGGTACATGTGGGCGAGCGGGGTGTCGGTCGAGTAGCCGAGCGCTCCGTGCACCTGAATCGAGCGGTCGATCACGCGGTTCAACATGTTCGCGACGAAGTGCTTCGCCATCGACACCTCGCTCTTGAAGTCGAGCCGGTGATCGATCCGGTAGGCCGCGTGCAGCACCATGAGCTTCGCCTGGTAGAGCTCCATCGTGGAGTCGGCGATCATCCACTGGATGCCCTGCTTCTCCGCCAGGATCGAGCCGTGACTGAAGCGCTCGAGGGACCGCTCCACCATCATGTCGAGCGCGGTCTCCGCTTGAGCGATCCAACGCATGCAATGCGCCAGGCGCGCCGGGCCGAGCCGGTACTGGCCGAGCATGTGGCCCTGGCCGCGACCGCCGAGCATGTGCGCCGCGGGCACGCGCAGGTCCTCGATGACGATCTCGGAGTGACCCGTGCCGCCGTGCATGGTCTCGATCTCGCGCACCCGCTCCCAGCCCTCGCTCGGCACATCGACCAGAAACGCGGTGTTGGCCGCCTGAGGCAGGTCGGGGTTGTCCTCGGTGCGTGCGATCAGGATCGCGAACGAGGCGCGCCGGGCGTTGGAGATGAACCACTTGTGTCCGTTGATCACCCACTCGTCGCCGTCCTGCACGGCCGTGGTGCGGATGAGCGTGGGGTCCGAACCCGCGACCTCGGGTTCGGTCATCGCGAAGCAACTCATCGCCGTGCCCTCACACAGCGGGCGCAGGTAGCGCTCCTTCTGTTCGTCGGTGCCCCAGTGCAGCAGGGTGTGCATGTTGCCCTCGTCGGGCGCCATGCAGTTGAGCGCGAACGGCCCGTAGTACGCCTTCGCGGCCTCCGCCTGCACCATCGCGAGCTCGACGTGGCCGAGGCCCATGCCACCCCACTCCTCAGGCATGTGGGGCAGCCACAGGCCCAGATCGTGCGCCTGTCGACGCAGGTCGAGCAGCAGGTGGATGTACTCGGCGCGGTCGAGGTCGGCCTCGTTCTTGATCTGCGCCTCGGCGGGCGCGACGACGGTCGTGATGAAGTCGCGCACCCGCATCCGGAGCTCCTCCAGCTCGGGACTGAGCGTGAAATCGATCGACATGGATCCTCCCCGGTGGTGTGGGCGGGAGACTATGCCGCCGACGGCCTCGGCGATCGGGGACGCACGGACCGGATGGCAGTACCCTCCGCCCATGGGCGACGGCGATGGCGACGTGGTGACCGGGTCCTTGGAGCCGACGGGCCGGTTCTCGACCGCGGGTTTGAGCCGCTGGTGGCACGCGGCGGCACGCAGCGACGAGCTCGCTCGGGCCCCGCTCGGCCGGGTGGTGTTCGACGTGCCGGTCGTGCTGTTTCGCGATGCTTCGGGTGCCGCAGCAGCGCTCGTCGATCGGTGCCCGCACCGAAACGTTCCGCTGTCGGTCGGCCGTTGTGTCCACGGCCAAATCGAGTGCGGCTATCACGGCTGGCGTTTCGACGGTGCGGGGCGATGCTGCGCTGTGCCCGGTCTCGCAGAGCGCGGTGACCCGGACCGGGGTGCCCGCCGCGTCGCAGCTCTTCCCGTGGTCGAGTCCGATGGGATGGTGTGGGTGGCCGTCGGCGCTGGCGGTCCCGCAACGGCCGAGCCGCCGCGCCTTGTCGGCGTCGGCGATCCCGGCTACCGGACGGTCGGCCTGACCCTCGACGTGCCGGGCCCGATGCTCGCGGCGGTCGAGAACGCGCTCGATGTCCCGCACACCTCGTTCCTGCATCGCGGGCTCTTTCGCGGCCGCGCCGAGCGGGTGCCGGTCGGCGTGACCGTCCGGCACCGGGGTGACGCGGTCGAGGCGGTGTTCGAGGGAGAGCCCGTGCCTCCCGGGCTCATCGGCCGTCTGCTGAGCCCCGACGGCGGGGTCGTGGAGCACACCGACCGGTTCGTCGCTCCGGCACTCGCCCAGGTCGAGTATCGGCTGGGGTCGAGGCACATCGCGCTCAATGCCTGTTACACGCCCGTCGACGATCGATCGTGCCGCCTGATTGCGATCGCGGCCTACCGCCTTCCCATCCCCGAGTCCGTCGCCCGCAGTGCGTTGCTCCCCCTGGCCCGGGTCATCCTCGGTCAGGACAACCGGATGCTCCGGCTGCAACAGCAGACGGTGGAGCGGTTTGGTGGCGAGCGGTTCGTGCATACGCCGATCGATGTTCTCGGCCCGCACATCACCCGTCTCGTCCGCCGCCTCGAGCGCGGCGAGGCGGTATCGGGCGCCCTTCCCGCCGACGAACAGGTGACGCTGCTGACGTGACGCCGACGCGCTGCGATGGCCTCCGCGGTGGAGGACCCCGCCGCGTACGATGCCGAACGACACGGGATGGCCGCACGTCGGTTCGTCGGGACGAAGGGAGCGCAATGGCTGGTGAGGTCCGGCTCGAGATCGACGGGGCCATCGCGACGATCACGAACGATCACGACGATCGCCACAATGCGTTCGACGACGCGATGGATGCCCAGCTCTTCGACGCGCTCGCCGAGCTGCGGGACCATCCCGAGGTTCGGGCGGTCATCTGGCGCGGGGAGGGGCGCTCGTTCTCGTCGGGCCGCGACGTCGGATCGATCGGCACGCTGCGCGTCGAGATGAGTCATCACGAGCTGATGCGGCGCGGCCATCGCGGCATCCAGCAGGTGTGGGATCTCGACGCGCCGGTCATCGTCGCTTGCAAGGGCTGGGTGATGGGCGGGTCGTTCCAACGGGCGTTGCTGTGCGACCTGCGTGTGGCCGCCGAGGGCACTCGGTTCCGGCTCCCCGAGCTGACCCATGGGGTGATACCCGACACGGGCGGCATGTCGGTGCTGTTTCAGATGTGCGGACACGGCGTGGTCAGCGACCTCGTGTTGACGGGTCGCGTGATGGACGCGGAAGAGGCTCTGCACCACGGCATCGTGAGCCGGGTCGTGCCGGCCGACCGGCTCGACGACGTGGTGCGCGAGATGGCCGAGCAGATCGTCGCGACGCCCGCGGTCAGCGTGAAGCTGGCTCGGCTGGTGGTGAGCCACCTGTCGCGCCCGCAGATTCGCGCCTCGATGGATGACGAGATGATCTACCAGACCTTCGTCAGCCGCAGCGACGACGCCGCCGAGCGCCGCGCGGCGCAGTCCGAAGACCGGCCGCCCCACTACACCGGAAGCTGACGCACGCGGTGCGTCCCTGGAGAACGGAACCTCGATGACCGACACGATCGGCCTCGCGCCACCACCCGAGACGGGCGCGTGTGCGCTGCCCGACGGCACCTACGACGGCGCGTGCATCGTCGTGACCGGGGGTGGCACCGGGCTCGGCAAGGCGATCGCAACCGAGTTCGCCCGGCTCGGCGGATCGATCGTGGTTGCCAGCCGTAAGCCGGAGCATCTCGAGGCGGGCCGCGTCGCGATCGAGTCGATCGGCGGCTCCGTCATCGTCTGGCCGTGTGACATCCGCGACGATGCGTCGATCGCGGCGATGTTCGACGCGGCGACCGAGCGGTTCGGCATGCCGACCGTGCTCGTGAACAACGCCGCGGCCAACTTCCCCGTTCCGGCCGAGGACATGTCGCCGAACGCGTGGCGCACCGTCGTCGATATCACGCTCAACGGCACCTTCCTGTGCTGTCGCGAGTTCGGTCGGCGTCACCTGCTCGCGGGCACGCGGGGGTCGGTGATCAACGTCGGGGCGTCGTACGCCTGGACGGGTGGTCCCGGCTTCGCGCACAGCGCGGCCGCGAAGGCGGGCGTGAAGAACCTGACCGAGTCGCTCGCGGTCGAGTGGGGCCCGTACGGGATCCAGGTGAACTCCATCGTGCCCGGCCTGTTCCCTCATGCCGACATGACCGCCGACATCCGCAGCAACGTCGGCCGACTCGATGACAAGGCCGATCGTCAGCCCGCCATGCGGTCGGGCCAACCGCGCGAGCTCGGCTGGGCGGCGACCTTCCTGGCGTCGCCGTACGCCCAGTTCATCTCGGGTCACACGCTGGTGGTCGACGGTGCGAACTGGCAGCGGCGGGCGCTGACGAACCCGCCCGTCGAGACGATCCGGTCGCAGATGGGCAGACCGCCCTTCGGCGCCGAGAGCTGACCGCACGGAGCGGGTCACGTCGAGCCGCCACGGAGCGGGCCACCATTTGGTGGCAAGCACGATCCGGCTGCGCGCATCCGGCGTCGTCGCGAGCAACCGTCCGATGATCCGTTCGCTCTCGCCGGAGCCGTACACCTCTGCGGTGTCGATCAGTGTCGGACCGTTCTGGAGCGTCCGGTCCCACGCTTCACGGATGGTCGCCTCGGTGAGGGCGGAGTCGTAGCCGCCCATTCCCCAGGTCTTTCGATCGCCTCATGCCCAGGTGCCGAGTCCGAGCGGTACAACGGAGGCGTCGATGCCCGCCAGGCGACGGGCCGGCTCGTCGAAACGGTTCGAATCGGGCACTCGCGTGGCTCCGGGTTGTCGTGGGTGGCTATCGGACGCTGACGTTGACGGTGCCGCTGGTGGTCACCGTGCTGGGGTAGGTGAACACGCCCGCTTCGTCGAAGCGGTAGCGGCGAGTGGCCCCGGCGGGGATCGTGAGCGGGCCGACGATGTGTGTGCGGTCGTCGCGGTTCACCACCTCGAGGGTCGTGCCACGGTCGACGGACAGCCGATCGTTGATCACGGCGACCGTACTTCCGGCGTCGATGCCGTCGCTGGTGCCGCGCTCGATGGTGACGTGCAGCGTGTCGTACCTGCCGAGGAGCAGCACGAGCGCGCCTGCGCACGCCGCCACCCCGACCGCTGCGAGCAAGACTCCGCGCGTACGTGTCATCGGGTGCCCGCCGCCAGCGCCGGACCGACGGCGACGTCGTCGACCGTGCCGGGCGACAGGTCGTAGCGACGCGCGGCTCGGCTTGCTGCGCACGGCTCGCCCTTCGACCCGGACGCGAGGTTCACGTCGCGGTCGAGGATCGGCGAGGCGGCAGAGAACACGCCCCACGGGCTCTCACAGCCGGGCACGACCCACGCGTGGCTCATCCAGCCGTCGTTCCGTTTGCCCTTGCTTCCGCCGAGCGCCACGCATTCCGCCTCGGTCGTCGACGAGTCGCCGATGGTGACGCCGTCGCGCATGCACAGCCCGACGTGTCGGTGGTAGTGGTCGTTGCCGCCGGTGAACCCCTGCGTCGGCTCCGAGGCGCCCTGCTTCAGGATGTAGTAGCTGAGGCCCACGACTCGCGAGTCGGGCTCGGTCCCGTCGTAGAGGATCATCTCGGGCTTGTCGGCCTCGAACGTGCCGTCCACCAGACCGAAGTTCATGTAGTGCGCGGCGATGCCGGGCACGTACGGGGTCACCATCCGCCATCCGGCGGCCTCGGCGTCCTTGACCGTCGGGTACTTGAGGGCCGTGTCGCGAGCGACCCGAAGCTCCTCCGCGAGCGCCTCGCATTGGCTCGTATCGACCATGGCCTTCCATGGTTGCGGTCCGACGTGGCCCCCGTGTCCGGCGTTGTCATCGCCCGATGCAGCGGCCGTCGTGGCGGTCGCCCCGTGCGAATGGCCGCTGGTGGCGTGCGAGGAACGCAGCCACGAGAGCCAGGCTCCGTAGTCGGTGTCGCTCGCCTGCGACAGTCGCACCACGAGTCCGGCAGCGGCTATCTCGCTCGTTCCCGCACCGTCGGTCGCTCCGATCAGCTCGTCGAGACCGGCGGAGCCGCGGCCGCCGAGTGGGTCGGGCGCGGCGACGGCCGACATGACGCTCTCGTCGGTGGTCTGCGCCGCCATCGCGCCGCCGCCGTAGATGTCGACACCCAGCGTGCGCGCCTCGTTCCAGTACGCCGCCGGGTTGAAGCCCTGGTCGCATCGTGTGTCGTCGACGAGTTGCATCTCGCCCGCATGGTTGGCGTCGGTGCCGTTGGCGCCGTGCGCGTGGCCACCGGCGGCCACGGCGGTCTCGCCGGTGTGGCCGTGCGAGGCGGCATCGGGCGACACGATCGCGGCGGTTGCCAGGCCGAGGGCCGCCACGCCTCCGATCAGCGGCGTCAGCGCCGACGAGCGCCTCACCGGCGCCGAGGTGCCGAGCACGGCGATCGATGCCAACACGGCGACCGTCTGCAACGCCACGGCGATCAGGTCGACGGCGCCGATCTCCTCGGCGACGCCCGCGTGCGCACCCCACGGCAAACCCGAGGTGCGCGACCACAGCCACACGCCGATCAGCGCGAGGTTCACGACGATGGCGATGCCGTGGGTGGAGTCGCGTGCGTCGCGACGCAACAGCGCTGCGGCGAGCCAGAGTTGCGCCCACCCTGCGACCGCGAACCCGATCGGGTCGAGCAGGGAGTCGCCGGCGTGTTGGGGCACCATCGCGAAGTGGATGATCGCCGCACCGGCCAGGCATCCCGCTGCGAGATGGGCGACGGGGTGGCGGCTGTTGCCGTCCGGCGACGTGGCGTCGCGATCGTCAAGGCCGGGCGCTGGGCGCCCGGTGTCGGTCTGCATGGTTTGTGGCCCCCGTGCGTTGTTCGACCCCACGGTAATCCGGTCGAACCGGTTCGCGGCGGGCGCTGCGGGCGCGGCGGGCTCGGAGGGAGCCGCGGGCCTGAGCCGGTCAGCCGCGGGCCCGAGTCGGTCAGCCGCGGGCCCGAGTCGGTCAGCCGCGGTCGTCCGTGCTGCGCAGGACGCGCCCGCTGAACGCGCCGGTGTGTTCGCCGTGGTCCATGAACGGCTCGCCGTTGACGATCGTGTGCTCGATGCCGCGGGC
>WBZT01000238.1_pt1 | contig 46516 bp, 40 predicted proteins | sample 5204241 | NCBI WGS metagenome assembly WBZT01 (sample SAMN12344358, study PRJNA552823) | activated sludge metagenome | biome: Activated sludge suspended growth; feature: Nitrification reactor; material: Wastewater; isolation source: activated sludge from nitrification reactor of wastewater... | reverse complement strand
AGCGGCCAACCCGGCAGTGGCAGAGTCGCCGGATTCAAATCGCTCACACGCGCAAAATGACGTTTCAAGCCCTTGGAACAATGACTTTATGACTTCACCTCAACCGCTAACCGGACACTTGTGATTCGCCACCTTCACCCAGCCCTTGGTCTTGTTGGACTTCGCTGCCGCTTCCAGCACGGCCACGCATTTCGCGCCGTCGAGGAAGTCCGCGTGGACATCGGTGTTTCCGGCCACGGCGTTGACGAAGTCGGCGACGGTGTGGACAAACGTGTGCTCGTAACCGATGACGTGTCCCGGCGGCCACCAGGCGCTGACATAGGGATGGCTGCCTTCCGTACACATGATGGTCTTGAACCCGGGCTTGTCCGCCGGATCGTTGCGGTTGCAATACTGGAGTTCGTTCATGCGCTCGAAGCAGAAGCTGATGCTGCCTTCGGTGCCGTTGATCTCCCAGTAGTTGAAATTCTTGTGGCCGGGCGCCAGCCGCGTGGCCTCGAAGGTGGCGTAGGCGCCGGGCACAACGTTCTTGCCGGGAGCGAACTTCGCGAGCATGACGGAGGCGTCGTCCACCGTGACCTTCTCGGTTCCCTTGCCCGTCGTGGCGGAAAGCCCAATCGCCACGCCTTCCTTGGGCCGTTCGGTGATGTAGGTTTCCTGGAAGCCCACCGTCTCGGCGATGTCGCCGACGAGGAAGCGCGCGGTGTCAATCAGGTGCGCGTTCAAATCCCCGTGGGAACCGGTGCCGGAGGTTTCCTTGCGCAGCCGCCAGTTCATCGGGAATTTCGGATCACTGATCCAGTCCTGGAGATACGTGCCGCGGAAATGACGGATCGGTCCGAGTTGGCCGGAGTCAATCATCTGTTTGGCGTAGGCAATGGCCGGCACGCGGCGGTAATTGAAGACGACGAGGTTTTTCACCTTCGTCTTTTGCACGGCGGCGACCATCTTCTGGGCATCGGCGACGTTCAGGGCGAGCGGCTTTTCGCACATGACCGGCTTGCCGGCCTTGGCGGCGGCGATGGCGATCTCGGTGTGCGTGGCGTTCGACGTGCAGACATCCACGATGTCAATGAGCGGCGATTCGATGACCTCGCGCCAGTCCGTGGCGGCAAACTGCCAGCCGAGCTGGGCGCGGGCGGCGTCCACCCGCGCGCGGTCGCGGCCGCAGATGGTGTGCATCTCGACCCGCGCTTTGAGCGGAAAGAAATGGGAAACCTGCCGCCAGGCGTTGGAGTGAGCCTTGCCCATGAAGCCGTAGCCGATCATCCCGACGCGAAGAGTTTTTGCCATAATCAAGTAGAGGTTGTATTGATTGTGGCCGTCTTTATAGTGGCGGCGAAATTTCAAGTCAACGGGTGACTTGCGCTTTGGAGAAAATGTCCTTTACCGCCGCTGAAATCGCCAAACTCCTGCACGGAGAGGTGCTGGGCGACCCCCAAACGGTGCTGACCGGCTTCGCCCCGGCAGACCGCGCCAAAACGGGCGACCTGACCTTTGCCGAGAACGAGGAATACCTTGCCCACGCCCAGCAAAGCGCCGCCTCCGCCATCATTGTCAGCGGCAAGCCCGCACCCGCCGGCAAGGTGCTGATCTGCGTGGCCAATGCCCGGGTGGCTTTTGCCAAAACCCTGGCGCTGTTCTTCCCCGAACCGGTGCTGCCCGCGGGCATCCACGCCTCGGCGGTGATCGCCCAGTCGGCGCTGGTTGAACCCTCCGCCCACATTGGGCCACATTGCGTGATCGGGGAAAACGTGGTGGTTGGCGCCGGGGCCGCGTTGCACGGCGGGAATCACATCGGTAATGACTGCCAGCTTGGGAGCGGCTCGGTGCTGTTCCCGAACGTCACGCTGTATCCCCGGACCCAACTCGGCCAGCGCGTGCGGATCCATGCGGGCAGCGTGATCGGCGCGGACGGCTACGGCTACGTGTTGGACGGCGGGGTCCACCGCAAAGTCCCGCAAGTCGGCCATGTGATCATCGGCGACGACGTCGAGATCGGGGCGAACGTGGCGATTGATCGCGGCGCGCTCGGCCCGACAGTGATTGGCCGGGGCACAAAGATAGATAACCTCGTCCAGATCGCGCATAACGTGCAGATCGGCGAGCATTGCCTCGTGGTTTCACAAGTCGGCATCGCGGGCAGCAGCCGCCTGGGAAATTACGTGGTGCTCGCCGGACAGGTTGGCATCGCGGGACATTTGAAGATTGGGGATCAAGTTACGGTGGCCGCGAAGTCCGGGGTGATGCACGACCTGCCCGCTGGCGGCAAATACCTCGGCGCTCCGGCTCTGCCGGACAAGGAGATGAAACGCCAGTTGATCGCCCTGCAACGGCTCCCGGGACTGCTCAAGCGGGTGGCGGAACTGGAAAAGCAGCTCCGCGAGAAGTAATTCAATCTTCCGTCGCCGGATTCTCCCACTCCGGATAAACCTCCGGCTTCATCTGCCCGCGCCGGATCAACTCCTGCAAGTCCCGGATGATCGTACGGCGCGCGACGTTGAATTGCCGGGCCAGCGCGGAGACATTCGGCCGCGCCCGGGATTTGCCCACGAGTTCCAAAATGCGATTCTGCCGGCTCAACCGGTCCGTCGAGCGGCTCAACAACTCCTGCGCATCCGGTCGCCGCGCCCGCTCCAGCGCCTCGAATTGCCGCACCACCTCCGCCTGACCGCACTCCTTGAGCGCCGTCGCCACGGTGGCCTTCAGTTCGTGGATGTCCACCGGCTTGGGCAGGCAGTAATGCGCCCGCCGCGGCCCCTGCAACGCCGCGATCTGTTGCCGCACTTCCAACGCGCCGGACACGATGATGATCGGCACGAAGGGAATGAGTTCCTTGAACTCGGGCAGAAAATCCAGGCCGCGCTGCCCCGCCTCCAAAACGTGATCGAGGATGAGCACGTCCGGCACAATCTGCGGGATCAACGCCAGCGCATCGCTGGCTTTCTTGGCGCGGGCCAACTCGTAGGCAGACAATGCCTCCTCGTAAATCTCGTATTGGAAGTCGTCGTCTTCGATGATCAGGATGGTGGCGCGTGATTTCATGTTTCAATTCACCCGGGCTGACCGTGGGCGGGGGCCGGTTCGCGCGTGGCCGGCGCCGGCAGCAGAATGCTGAACGTGCTGCCCACGCCCACGGCAGTTTCGACTGCCAGGCCCGCGCCCATTTTTTTGGCCAGTTCGTAAACCATCGAAAGCCCGAGGCCCGTGCCGCGGCGGGCGGACAATCCCTTGGTGGTAAAGAACGGCTCGAAAATCCGCGGCAGCACTTCCGGCGAGATGCCACTGCCCGCATCCTGCACCGCCACGGCAAGATAACGCGCGGCCTTCGCCGGTGGCAACACCAGCGGCTCGGGAAGCACGGAGATTTCGCGCGTGCGCAGGACGATCTGCTTTCGACCGCTCATGGACTCGGCGGCGTTGAAGATGAAATTCAACAGCACCTGCTGTAAAAAGTCCCGCGCCACGGAAATCGCCGGCAATCCCTCCGCCGGCTCGAACTTTACGTCCGCCTCGCGCAAGAACCGGTCGCCCAGCAGCCGCACGGTGTCTTCCACGATGCCGTTCACGTCGCACGGCGCGGTGAGTTCGTCCGAGTTGCGGCTGAAACCGAGCATCGCCTCGACGATGCCCGAGCCTTGCTGGACCATGGTCTTGATGCGGTCCAGGCGCGTGCGCACCTTGGGCGGATCGTCAAGGTTGTCCTCGATGATCTGCGCCGAGCCTTTGATGATCGAAAGCAGGTTGTTGAAATCGTGCGCGATGCCCGCCGCCAGCGTGCCGAGGGCGTTCATCTTCTGGCTATGCACCAGTTCGCGATTGGCCGCTTCAAGCTGGCGCGTGCGTTCGGCCACCTGCCGTTCCACCTCGGCGTAACTCAGGCGCAGCTTGCGGTGGCGATTCACCGCCAGCGCGGCGAAGAAGATCGCCACCGCGAGCGCGGCCGTCAGGATCACCACCAGCCGGGTTTCCCGATACCACGGACCGATCACGGCGAATTCCAACCGCGCGGGTTTGGGATCCAGGTTCGCGTTGCGATCCATCGCGCGCACCTGGAAGTAATGCTTCCCCACGGGCAGGTCGTTAAACATCACCTCGCGAGTCTCCTGAAACGGCGACCACTCGCGCTCGTCGAGCCGGTGGGAAAAGAGCAGCCGCTCCGCCAGTGTGACATTCCACTTGTCACGCCCGCCGAAAACCACCTTCACCATCGCGCCCTCACGAAACGTTGCTTCCTCCGGCGCAGCGCTGATGATCTCGGTGCGCGGCGGATCGTTGTCCGCCTCGGGACGGAACGCGCTTGGCCCGGCGGCGGTCTCCGCCACCAGCCGCCCCGCTTCATCCTCCCGCAGCCGCAGCACCACCGCTGCGGGCAGGCCCTCCTCGGGGCCGTTGTCAATCCACGCGCCGCGCACGTAGCGTTGCACGCCATTCGTGCCCGCGACCCACACCGTCCCGTTGCGGGCGCACAGCAGCGCGTTGATCCAGCCGAATCCGCTCCGCAACACCAGCCAGTTCTGGCCGTCGAACTCCCAGACCCGATCCGGCGTGGCGCACCACACCCGGCCATCCAAGGCCTCGGCGAACGCCAGCACGTCCGCCGGCCCGAGTTGGTTGGTGGACGAAAACACGCGCCAGGCTTCCTCATGCCGCCAGGCGATTTCGCGGGCGCTGGCGAGCCAGGCATCGCCGTTCTTTGTGACGAGCGAGACTTTCCACTCAGCCAGCCGGGCGATTTCCTCGGGCAGCAGGGGCAGCAATTTGGCGAGCGCCTCGGTCGCTGCGCCCCCGTCACCATTCGTCCCGGCGGGCGCCGATTCGTTGCGCTCCGCCGGCTGCCAGATCGCCGGTGTCCGGCAATACAAACCGCTCGGAGTTGCGATCCAGGAGATCCCGCTCAGGCCAGAGGTTGCATCGAGCACTTCTCCCAGCAGCGAACCGGTCTTCGCGAGTTCGCCTCCGAGCCGGCCCTTCAACGCCTCCGGCTCCTGGTCCACGAACGTCCAGCTGAATCCTGGCTTGAGATTGCGAACCGGCCCGGCGATGCGAACGAAGCCATTCGTCCCGGCGATCCACAGTCCACCGTCGCGCGCCGGCGTCATCGCGGTGAATTTGCCGAGCGCGGTTTGATCGGCGCGCAGCAACAGTTCCACCCGCCCCAACTCCGGTTCCCCGGCTTCGAAACGCAGCAACCGGTCCGGCAGCATGATCAGCACCTGCCCCTGCCGCACCGGCAACAGGAGGATGCGTTTGGTGAGATGCGCCAGGAACACCTCTGAAACGGGTTCCGCAGTCAAAGCCGCCGGATGTTTCGACTTTTCGAGGCGCACGGCTTCGGCGATTTCCGGAATCCGATGCAACATCCAGTTCCCCTCGCGAAATTCCTGCAAGCCCTCCGCAGCCACCGTCCACAACTGGCCGCCCGGGCTGCCGTAAACCCGCGAGCGGTTTTGATCCGGTCCGGGAATTTGCGTGAACTTGTAACCGTCAAAAACGGAAACAACGCCCGTGTTCGGATGCCGCACCAGCACATCGCCCCCGCCACTGACGGTGACGAACAGGCAGGCATCGTCGGCCAGCCCATCGGCCTTGGTGAATTGCCGCCACGGATCACCTGGTTGGGCGCAGGCATTCCCAAGCGCCAACGCCCAAAAGAGGGCGAAGGTGTGGGACGCGCGCCGGACTTTCATCGCTCGTGGTTCGATCTTCTCCACACGTGACAGGTTGTGCAATCAAAAGCACGGGGTGTGCGGCCAGACGCACAGTTCGCGGCGGCTGGGCCGGTGGTTAAATGCCGGTCATCGCGTGAAGACTCGTGGTCCATGCTCCACTCCGCCCCGCGCCGCTGCCGGTTACCGTGCGCGGGCCTTCACGCTCATCGAATTGCTGGCAGTCATCGCCATCATCGCCATCCTGTCGGCGCTGCTGCTGCCCGCCTTGAGCCTGGCCAAAACGAAGGCGCAACGAACCGGCTGCCTGAACCACCTGCGCCAGCTGGCGCTCGCCGGACAGATTTACGCCGGCGACCACAACGGCCTGCTCGCCGCCAACCTGCCGGCGCCGCAGAATTCCAATTCCTGGGTCGCCGGCGAAATCCGCTCGCCCGCACAAGCCACCAACGCCGCCATCGTGCGACACGGGGCGCTGTTCCCCTACGTCGCGCAGGCTGAGGTTTACCATTGCCCGTCCGATGCGACGCGCTTCGCCGGCTGGCCGAGCATTCTCAGCCTGGCCATGAACGGCTGGATCGGCGGGCGCGCGATGGAAACGGAATACTCGCAGCGCAGCTATCGCACGTTCGTCCGGGAAAGCGAACTTGCCGCCGCGCATGCGCCGGCCGGACTGTGGATGCTGATTGATGAGGACCCGGCAACGCTGAATGATGGCTGGTTCTTGGTGACGATGAATGACAGCCAACCGTTCGCCAGCCTGCCCGCGGCGCGCCACCAGCAGGGCTACGGACTCAGCTTCACCGATGGCCACGCGACGATTGTCAAAATCCTCTCGCCGCCGATCAAACCCGGCACGCAAGTCACCGGCCGCAACCACGATTGGCAGCGTCTGAAAGAAATGACAACAACCCCTTGAACTTCGGCTCCTCAGAGGAGTATAACCTGAAAGGGATCTTCGGTGAGGCTCACATGAAAACCTTCGAGAGCAACCTCTTCTTCCACCGGCCGGCCGGCGCCGTGGCCGCCGTCATCGCCGGCCTGCTCGGAAGCGCGGCACTTTCCTCGGCAGCGCTCGTGGCCAACGGCGGTTTTGAGACGCCCGCCGGCGTGGCCACCTATTCCGTCTTCGACGTCGGGAATCCGCCGCCCGGCTGGATGGTGGAGAGCGGCACCGTGGAAATTACCGCCGGCAACTACTGGCAGGCCGCGGAAGGCGCGCAGTCGCTCGATCTCAACGGCATCTTCGACCAGATCGGCACCATCTGCCAAAACCTACCCACGCTCCCCGGACATCAATATCGCATCCGCTTTGCCTACGCCGGCAATCCCGAATGTGGAGAGCCTACACTCAAGTCCGCCAACGTCTATTGGAACAGCGACCTGCTCACCAACCTTACCTTCGACATCACCGGTCACAGCGTCACGAACCTCGGTTGGCGCTACTACGAACGCGTTGTCACCGCCAACAGTACGAACAGCCGCCTCCGCTTCCAGGCCACCTCGCCGACCTTCTGCGGCTTAACGCTCGACGATGTTTCTGTGGCCGCACTGGACGCCAGCCCAACCAATGGCTGTGTTCCGCCGGCGGCGGGTCTGGTCGCATGGTGGCGCGCGGAAGGCAACGCGCTGGATGCGGTGAACGCGAACGCCGGCGTCTTGAGCAACGGCGTCAGCTATGGCGCGGGCGAAGTTGGGCAGGCATTCGATTTTCCCGGCGGCGCGGGACACATCACCATTCCGCCGTCGCCAAGCTTGAATGTTGGCCTGAGCGACGGCCTGACTCTCGAATGCTGGATCAAGCCCCGGGATCTCACAAACGCCGAGCCTTTGCTCGAGTGGAATGCCGGCAGCGATCTCGGCGTGCAAATGTGGATCAACGAACCATGGTGGGCGAACCAGGGCGGCCCAGGCTCGGTCTTCGCCAACATCACCGACATCGCCGGCGGCACGCACGCGTTGATCAGCGCGGCGGGATTGCTCAACACCAACTCGTTTCAACACGTCGCCACCACTTATGACAAAGCCAGCGGCGTGGGCCGGCTGTATTTGAACGGAGCGATCGTCTTCACCGCCAACCTCGGGAACTTCACCCCGCAAACCACGTTCAACCTGCTATTGGGCCGCCGGCCCCCGACCAGCCCGTATCCCGCAGCTTACAATGGTTTGATGGACGAAGTCGGCATTTACAATCGCGCGCTTTCAACCGCGGAGATTCAGGCGATCGTTGCCGCTGCGACTGGCGGAAGGTGCTTGCCGCCCGTTCCGCCTCCACCCGTGGTTCCCGTCATCGTGAGTTTCAGTCCGGCAGCGGCGACCAACGGTGGCGCGGTCACGATTTCAGGAATGAACTTCAGCCCGGTTGCTTCCAATAACATAGTTGTCTTTGGCGCCGTCAGAGCGGAGGTGATTTCCGCCAGCGCGACCAGCCTCGTAGTTACACTGCCCGCCGGCGCAACCTACGGGCCCATCACCGTCACGGTTGGCGGACTCGTCGCCTATTCGGCCAGGCCGTTCCAGCCCACGTTCGCGGGTGACGGCTCGACTCTCAGCGCCGCCAGCTTCACCCCGCGCTTTGATCTGTCGGGCGGAGATGGCGCGCACCGCTCGGCCATCGCCGACCTTGATGGCGACGGCAAGCCGGACATCGCGGTGGCGGATGTTTATGGCCACACGATTTCGTTGTTCCGCAACGTCAGCAGTTCCGGTTCGTTGAGCAACGGTTCGTTCGCGCCGCGCGTGGTACTGCCCGCGGAGGGAGGGGATTCCGACAATCCTTACGGCTTCGTGGCGGCGGACGTGGATGGCGACGGCAAGCCCGATCTCGTCGCGTGCGACCGCTTGGGCAATCACATCTCCGTCTATCGCAATCAAGCCAACCCCGGCCACCTGAACGCCGACTCGTTCGCCGAGCGGGTGAACTTCGCTGTCGGAGCGGACCCGCGCTATGCGCGCGTGGCGGATTTGGATGGTGATGGCCGACCCGACATCGTCAGCGCGAATTACGGCGGGAACACCATTTCCGTCCTGCGCAACATCGGTACGGCCGGCAGCCTCGACACCAACTCCTTCGCGCCCGCCGTGAATCTCCCGGCGGGCAATGGGCCGTACGACGTAGCCATCGGCGACCTGGATGGCGACGGCAAACCCGACCTTGCAGCCGTTTGCACCGATGGCCCGACGCTTTCCCTGTATCGCAACCTGGCATCGCCCGGCGAACTCACGACGAATTCGTTTGCCGCGCGGGTGGATTTGGAAGGCCTCGCCGGCAATGACACGCTCGCAATCGGCGACTTGGATGGCGATGGCAAATCCGACCTGGTGTTCGGCGCTTACCAAAGCGCGAGCATGTCCGTCTTCCGGAATCAGGCCAGCCTGGGGCCGTTCACCACGAGTTCATTTGCACCGCGCGTGGATTTTTCCAACGGCAACTGGACGCACACCGTTGCGTTGGGCGATCTCAACGGCGACGCCCGACCCGACATTGCCACGGTCGGCGAACTCAGCAGTTACCTCTCGGTGTATCAAAACCTGAGCACGCCCGGCGGCTTCAGCACGGCTTCGCTAGCAACCCGCGTGGATTTTGGCGCGGGCTGGAATGCCTGGGGCGTTTCCGTGGGTGATCTCGACGGCGACGGCCGGCCCGATGCGGTGTTCTGCAACGCCTACGACGACACCGTTTCGATCTACCAAAACGTGATGCCGTTCACCAATGCCGTCCCGCCGAATCCCACCAACGATTGTGTTCCGCCGCCGACCGGTTTGATCAGTTGGTGGCGAGGCGAGCCGGGCAATGATTCCCAAACAACCGGAAGCGTGAACTTGCTGACTTTTGATGAGCTGCCCACCACGACTCCCGGCAACAACTGGGCTGGCGTCCCGGATGGTTTTGGCGGTTTGCATTGGAATAATTTCGGCGTGCTGGACGGACTGTCCCGCCCGGTTTCGGAAGGCTACCACGCAGGCGTGGTGACTACGCCCAACGTGGCGTTCAACCTGTCTGGCGATCCCGCGTCGTTCAGCCGGGAGTCACCGTTCACGCTCGTCTCCGCCCGACTTACCGCCGCGTTTGTGAATGGGCTGCAGGTCCGGGTGGAAGGCTGGAACGGCGCCACGCTGTCGTTCAGCAACCTCTACACGCTCACGACAACGAACCCAGCCCAAATTGACTTCAATTACGCCGGGGTGACCCGGGTCACCTTCACCCCGACGATTCACAGCGGCTTCTTCGCAATGGACAATCTGGTGATTGCTGATGGCGGCCTGGTACTCGATACGGCGGGCGGCAATCACGGCACGCTGAGGAACGGGGCAACGCTGACCGCCGGCAAAGTGGGCCACGCGTTCAGTTTCGACGGCGTGAATGACACGGTTGAGATTCCCCGCCACCCCAGTCTCGACGTGGGCAATCAGGTGACCATCGAGTTTTGGATGAAGGCGGACCCGACCAATACGATGAATTCTTATCAGGGCCTCGTGACCAGCGACTTCTTTGGCATCAGCATCGTCAATGGATTTGTCCTGGGCCCGCTTGGGGTGGCCTTCTACATCAGCACGGACGGCGGCGCTTCCGTTTCGCCTTCGTCCTATCCTGACACCGCCACAGTCAATGGCGGCGGCGCGGTCGTGACTACGGGCGAGTGGCATCACGTCGCGGGCACCTACGATGGGACGAAGTTGCAGCTCTACATTGACGGCCAGCCGTGGGGCGTACCGAACTATCACACCGGCGTGATCTCGCCGATGCTGCCCGACAGCTTCGTCAGCCTTGGTTCGGAAGACGGTCGCACCGTCTGTCCTTTCTGCGTCAGCAACCGGTATTTCAGCGGCTTGATTGATGAACCGGCCATCTACAACCGTGCTCTTTCTCCGACGGAAATTCTCTCCCTCTACACTGCCGGCAGCGCGGGGAAATGCGCCGTCTCCAATCCACCACCGGCCAGCCCGATCCTGGCCGGCCCGCTCACAAACTCGGCCAACGGCCACTGGTATTACCTGCTCAACGGCACCAATTGGCCGGCCGCGGAAGCCATCGCTGTGAGTCTGGGCGGTCATCTCGCCACCATCAACAACACGGCGGAGAACGAGTGGATTCAAACCCACTTCAGCCACTTCGGCGATGTGGAACGAGGATTGTGGATTGGCCTGAACGATGCCGGACAGGAAAACATCTGGTTTTGGATCAGCGGGCAGCCGGGGACCTATCTCAACTGGGCGGCCGGCGAACCCAACAGTGGCGGGGGATATTTTCCCGATGAGGATCAGGCCTTGATGATTGGCGACGGTCATTGGAATGACGCGCCCTCCAATCAACTGCATTTCGCCGTGGTCGAAATCAGCGCGCCCGAGCCGATCATTCTCGCTGGTCCGATCACCAACTGGATGAACGGCCACTGGTATTACCTGCTCAACTATGCCAACTGGCCTGCCGCCGAACAGATCGCCGTCAGCCTCGGCGGCCATCTGGCCACGATCAACGGCGCGGACGAAAACCTGTGGGTCTATGACAGCTTCAGTCAGTTTGGCGGATTGGAACGCCCCTTCTGGATTGGCCTGAACGATTCCGCGCAGGAAGGCGCGTGGGTCTGGGTCAGCGGCGAACCGGTCGCGTATCTCAATTGGTCACCCGTCGAACCGAACAGCGGCGGCGGCGTCTTTCCTGATGAAGACCACGCGATGATCTGGCATCCGAGTTCGGGTTTTGAATTTGGAACGTGGAACGACGCGCCATCAAACCAGCTTCAATACGCCGTCGTCGAGGTCGCGCCGCCATCAGCCAACGCCCCGGTGATCACCGTACAGCCGCAAAGCGTCTCGGTTAACGCAGGGAATCCGGTATTTCTCTCCGTGACCGCAACTGGTACAGCGCCGCTCAATTATCAATGGCGGTCGAATGGAACAAATCTGCCCGGGATGACGAACCGGTTGTTTTACCTGGCCTCGGCGCAACCCTGGCACGCCGGGTATTACTCCGTGGTGGTCAGCAACGCGGCCGACGCCGTGGAGAGTTCGAAGGTCCTGCTGACGGTCGTGGTGCTCCGGCCCGTCATCACGGCCCAACCCACCAACGCCACTGCCTTCGTGGGCGGAAACGCGACCTTCCGAGTTGGCGTCACCGGCAGCACCCCGTTGACCTATCGGTGGTTCTTCGAGGGCACATATCTCCTGGCGAGTGACAGCAGCGCACTTGATCTGATGAAGGTGAATCCGAGTCAAGCAGGGGCATACTTCGTCGTCGTCTCGAATATCGGCGGCAGCATCACCAGCTCGCTGGTGAATCTCTCTGTATTACCGGCCCTGCCCTGCGCAAATGTCTTCAGCAATCTCGTCGGTTGGTGGCGCGCGGAAAGCAACACCGTGGACAGCGCCGGCGCTGCTGACGCGCTCTATTCTGGCATCCTCACGCAGTCGTTAAGGTTTGCCAGCGGCGAGGTTGGCGCCGCTTTTCGATGCGGCGGGCGTTCCTACTTCTACACGCCTCCACAGCCCCAACTCGATGTGGGGGCCGGTGAGGGCTTCACCGTTGAGGGGTGGATCAAACCGGACGCGAGCGTGACGTCTCAATCGTTGATCGAATGGAATGATAATCGCAAAAACGACGGTGTCGGATTGATGATCAGGACGAATGCACTGCAAGGTTTCCTGACCGACACCAATGTTCAGCCCGTCCGCACGGTGGTCTTTCGCACGTCGGACGGCGTGCTAAAAAGCGGCGAGTGGCAGCATGTGGGCTTGACCTACGAAAAGCACTCCGGCTTAGCAAAGCTCTTTCACAACGGCACAGTGATGGCCCAAACAAACCTCGGCCCCATCCGCCCCCTGACCACCCCTCCGCTTTATTTTGGTGGCTACCACTCCACCGCCGCGATTCGGCGCGACTACTACGAAGGCGGCTTGGATGAGATTGCGGTTTACAGCCGTGCACTTGCGGCATCCGAAGTTCTTTCGATCTACAACGCCGCGGCCGCCGGCCGGTGCGGAGTGCCCCCCATCATCCTCGCGCAGCCCATCAGCCAGCGCGTCACGGTCGGCTCGAACGTCACCTTCAGCGTCGCGGCCTCCGGCACACCGGCGCTCCGCTATCAATGGCTGCGGAACGGGGCCGTGATTTCGCAGGCAACGAATTCGACCCTCACCTTCGAAGTTGCCGCCGATTCCGAGGAGACGTACTCCGTCGGCGTGATCAATGCGTTCGGCTCAGTGATGAGTTCCAACGCCTTGTTGACCGTCAACCATGTGCCCAGTGCGTTTGGCCTGAACGTGGCTGTGCGGGAAGACGCATCCACGAACATCACCGTCCGGGGCTTCGACCAGTATCCCGACCCGCTCTCGTTTATCGTCGTCACTCCGCCACAGCACGGCACGCTCGGCCCGTTTACTCTCTTTCCTGGCAATGCATCCATTTTTGCCCACGCCCTCTACTCACCGACGACGAATTATCACGGCCCGGACAGCTTCACCTTCAAGGTGAACGACGGTCTCGTAGATTCCGAGCCCGCCACGGTCAACATCACGGTCCTGCCGGTGAACGACGCGCCACAGGCGTTCGATCAGACCCTGGCCCTCAATGAAGACACGGCCGCCGCGATTACGCTGACCGCCTCCGATGTGGAGAACGACCTGCTCTCGTACACCGTTGACTCACCCACACACGGCACGCTCAACGGCACGCCGCCAAACCTCACCTACCGGCCAAATACCAATTACTTCGGCGCCGATGGCTTCACCTTCCGCGTCAGCGATGGCCAGACGAACTCGAACGTGGCCACCGTCTGCATCACCGTGCGCCCGGTCAACGACCCGCCGGTCGCTCAGATTGTCGTCGCCCCGCTCGCGCATCTGCCCGGTGTCACCAACCCGCTGGTCATCGCACCCGTTTGCGCACGAGCGCGGGTGATTCTGGACGGCTCCCGCTCAACGGATGCCGACAACGATCCGCTGCAATTCATCTGGAACCAGGAAACAAACCTGCTCGCCTCCACGATGCTGGCAACGAACCAGTTCAATCCCGGGCTGCACCCCATTCAATTGCGTGTCAGCGATGGCGCGACGGAAGGCACGAACGCAATCTTGGTGCGTGTCATCGCGCCGCAGCAGGCGGCTGGCTTGGTGGAAAGTCTGGTCGAAGAGGCCGGCCTAGAAACGAATGCCAATCAACTCCTCATCCCGCCGCTGCGCGCCGCCATCTCGGCCTTCCTGCGCTGCGCGGAATTCGCCGGTCGCAGCCAGTTGGAAGTGTTCCAGAACCGCGTACGCGCCAATCCCACCCTGATGACTGCCGAACAAGCGGCAACCTTCCTGTCCGCGTCGCAGGAAATCCTCGACGCCTTGAAGGCCGCCGGCCCGCGCTCCGGTCCGGGCATGCGGCTCACGCGCACGCTGCCGATGGTCACGGGTGAATTTGAATTGCGCTTCACCGGCGAAACCGGGCGCATTTACTTCATCGAAGCCTCGACGAACTTCATCCTGTGGGAAACCATCGGCGTGGCGGCGGCGCTGGAAGGCGGTGAGTTTGAATTCCGGGACGTCAATGCCGCGCGCTTCCCGGGCCGCTTCTATCGCACGGCGACGCCCTGAGCCGGCGACGACGACTCAGAGCCGCGAGATTTTTTCGAGGATTGCAGTCGTGGATTTGCCCGGCACGAACGGGATGATCACGATGCGTCCCCCGCCCTGCTCCACCGCGCGACGCTCGTCCTGGTTCAGCGTATCGAGGGTGTAGTCGCCGCCTTTCACGTAAATATCCGGCTGGGCGCGCTCCAGAAAGCGCGTGGCGGTTTTCTCAGCGAAGATGCAGGCGGCGTCCACGCATTGCAGCGCAGCCAGCACGGCGGCGCGGTCGGTTTCGGAATTGATCGGGCGCGTCGGACCTTTGAGTTGGCGCACGGAGTCGTCGCCGTTCACGCCGATGAGCAGCGCGTCCCCCCGGTTGCGCGCGCTTTCGAGGTAGGTCACGTGGCCGAGGTGCAGCAGGTCAAAACAGCCGTTGGTCACGACGAGCTGCTTTCCGCTGGCGCGAAAAGCGATCCGCCAGCATGGAAGCTGTGCCCACGTGACGATCTTGTCCCGGAAATTCACGCGCGGAGTGTGGCGAAAGCGCGCGGGGCTTGGCAACGAAGTTTCTCCTCGCCGCGCCGCCGTCCGCCCGTCAATTTCAAACCATGCATGAGTTGCCCCACACCCGTTCCTGTTTCGTTTGCGGCGAAGCCAACCCGCTCGGCCTCCGGCTGCGGTTTGAGTCGGACGGCGCCATCGTGCGCACGCGTTTCACGCCGCGACCCGAGCACAACGGTTTCAAGGGCGTGGTCCACGGCGGCATCACGGCAACCGTGCTCGACGAGATCATGGTTTGGGCCTGCGCCGCGCGGACGCGGAAGTTCGCGTTTTGTGCGGAGATGAACGTGCGCTATCTCAACCCGATCACCCCGGGCACAGCAATCATCCTGACTGGCGAAATGACAGCGGATCGCAAGGGTCGGATTTTCGAGGCCAAGGGAACGGCGCTCGACACCAACGGACTGGTACTGGCCGCAGCAACAGGAAAATACCTGCCGGTCAAAGGCGTCAACCTGGCGGAACTGGTCGCCGATTTCGTCGGCGACCCGGCGTGGCTTACTTCACCACCACATTGACGCCGCGGCGCTCCAGCGTGCTACCTTCGCTGCGGGCGAGATCCGCCAACGCCTTGTTGTAATCCGCCAGCGCCTGGATTTCGCCGGAGCGCGCTTCAGTCAGGTTTTTCTGAAGTTGCAGAACCACGAAGCTGGTGCTTTTGCCATTCTCAAGTTTCTTCTGCTCGGCCTCGAGCGCCGCTTCCGCATACAGCCGGGCCTGGCGGCGCGAGTCGAGGCTGTCGAAACTGGTCTTCGCCGCGGTCACGTTATTGTCCACCTCATAGACGATGCTGTCCTCCATCTGCTTGACCAACAGCAGGCTTTTTTCCTTTTGCAGCTTGCTGATTTTGTAGGCGTCACGCGCGCTGCGGTTGCTGAGCGGCATGGTCAGTTTCGCGCCGAAGGAGTAGAAGGGATGATTGCCCATGCGGTACTCGTTGAAACCATCGCTGAACTCGGTCACGCTCGCGCCCCCGGCGCTGTGGCCATAACTGCCCACGAGGTCCAGTTGTGGGAAAAGCTGGTTGCGGTCGTATTTCAATTGGAAGCCCTGCTGTTCGAGGTCCAATTTCGCCTGCACCAGGTCGGGCCGCTGATCCATCGCTTTACGCAGGCTTTCCAATACGCTGAACTGGAGCGCCGGGGCAGCGAGCTGCTCCGTCGGCTCGAAGGCTTCCTCAAACCGCGCGTTGAGCAAACCGCGCAGCGCATTGTGCGCGGCGGACACAGCCTTCTGCGCAGTCAACAAATCGGCCTTCACCCGCGCCACCTGGGACTCGGATTGTTTTTCATCGAGCGGCGCCAGGGTGCCTACTTCCACGCGCTTCTTGTTTTCGGCCAGATTCTGATCCGCCAATTGCAGCGCCTTTTCCTGCACCTTGACGTTTTCCTTCGCGGCGATGAGATCGTAGTACGCTTTCTCGACGGCGGTGATGATGCTCATCATCTTGCCGCGCAAGCCGAGTTCGGAATACTGAAGTCGGTTTTTGGAGATCGCCACCTTCAGCCGGGTGGAATCAATCCAGAAGTTTTTCAACAACGGTTGCTCGAGATTGATGCCCACCGAGCCGCGCGTCGTGTCCGAGCGGTTTGTGCCAAACATCGCGGTGCTTTCCGCGATGCTGCCAAACAAATCGTAGCCCAGTCCCCACGGCGCCAGGCCGGTCAGGCCGGAACGAAATGACTGAGAATCCGACTCGGTGCCGGGAATCTGAAACTGCGTGGTCGGGTCAATGCCGCCGCCGGAGAGCCGGAAATCGTGCTGGCCCGAGAGGCTGAACGAAGGATCGTATCCGCCGTAGGCGCCATGGAGGGTGAGGGCCGAAATTTGCGGGGTGATGCGTTCGATCTGAAGTTCGAGGTTGCGTTGCAGCGCTTCCTGGACGCAGTCCGTGAGCGACATCGCCCGCGTCTTGGCCGCTTCGGTCTGGCCCGGAGCCAGTCCCGCAGCGAGGGAAGCCATCAGGATCAAGGACAACTTTTTCATTCGCGGAGCAGAGTGCGGCATATCAACCCTTTCGTCAAATCCTCCCCACGCGGCGGAGCGGGTCAAGTGATCCGACGCCGCTCGTTTCTTAATCTTCATCATAATCACGACCTCCTTCGCTCTCGTGGCTGAACCTGAGCCATCCGGAGCGACGGTCAGATTGAATTGCCCGTCACCTCCGCCAATCGCCAGCGCCCCGCTGGACAGATCGCCAGCGCGCTGCTATAAGAAATGCATCGCCACAAAGTAAAGCACGCTCCGTCGTCCCGTTCGCGGGACCTCCATGCGTCAGTGGGCAATAAGGATCGTCAGCCGGGTGGCGACACGAGCTGCGAAGTGATCAAAGTTTCGTTGAAACGATTTTTGCGCCATGACTGTGCCGCTGAACGTCTTGATGTTGGAAGCCTCGGCCGACGACGCCGGGGTGATGTTACAGGAGTTGCGTCAGAGCGGTTTTGACGTGTGCTGGCGGCGCGTGTGCTCCGAAGCGGATTTCCTCGCCGAACTGGAAATACCGCCCGATCTGATCCTCTCGGACTTTGCCATGCCCGAGTTCACGGGCTTCGAAGCGGTCGAGCTGTTGCGCCGGCGCGGATTCGACACCCCGTTCATTCTCATCTCCGGCACCGCCGGCGAAGAAAAGGCCGTGGAAGCCATGAAGCGCGGCGTGACGGATTACCTGCTCAAGGATCGCATCGCCCGCCTGGGCAGCGCCGTAACCCAAGCACTCGAGGCGAAACAACTGCGCGACCAACTCGCGCGCCAGGGAACGGCCTTGCGCGAAAGCGAGGCGCGGTTCGCCGGCATCATCAACGCCGCCACCGACGGCATCATCACGGTGGACCAGGAACAGCGCATCGTGCTTTTCAATCCGGCGGCGGAGGCGATGTTCGGCTGCCGGGCGGCCGCGGTGCTGGGACAACCGCTGGAAGGCCTGATCCCGCAGCGGTTTCGCCATGCCCACAGCGGGCACGTGCGACAATTCGGCGAAACCGGCGTAACCACCCGCCGCATGGGCGCGCTCGGCATGGTCTCCGGCTTGCGGGCCGATGGAACAGAATTTCCTCTGGAAGCCTCCATCTCACAGGTCGAGGCGGGCGGCCAGAAACTTTTCACCGTGATCCTGCGCGACATCACGGAACGCAAGCAACTCGAGGCCGCCGCCCTCGCCGCGGCCGAAGAGGAACGCGGGCGCATCGCGCGCGATCTGCACGATGGCTTGGGCCAGCACCTCGGTGGCGCGCTGTTCCTGAGCGATTTGTTGCAGCGCGATTTGAGGCAGCGTGAAGCTGCCGAAGCCGCGCGCGCCGGCCAGGTCCATGCGCTGGTGGTCGAGGCGCTGCAACAGGCCCGCGAGCTTGCCCGCGGGCTTTACCCCGTGCCCCTCGAGCCGGACGGTCTGATGATCGCCTTGCAGAATCTCGCCGACCGCGTGGCCCGCGACCGGCGGATGGATTGCACTTTTGACGCGGATGCGGCGGTGTTGATGCCCGACCAGACGCTCGCCACGCATTTGTACCGCCTCGCGCAGGAAGCGGTGAACAACGCGCTCAAACACAGCGGCACCGCGCGCATCGAAATCCGGCTGAACCGGCGGCCGGACCTGCTCGAATTGTCCGTGCGCGATTTCGGCAAGGGCCTGCCCGCAAACGCGCCGGTGCCTGGCCTGGGGATGCAGACGATGCGGCAACGCGCGCGATTGATCGGCGCGCGGTTGACCGTGCAAAATGTCCCGGGCGGCGGCGCGCAGGTGGTTTGTTTGCTGCCCAATCCCTGGGCGTCACCGCCACCGGCCACCGGGGATACCAAGAGTCAATCGCCCGTTTAGTCATGCCGCCCAAAAACCGAGCCGCCAACCCACCGCCGCCCCCGAAGCGACGGATCTTTGTCGTGGACGACCATCCCATGACGCGCGTCGGCCAGGTCGAAACACTGAATCGTGAGGCCGACTTTATGGTCATCGGCCAGGCGGGCACGGCGCGCGAAACGATGGCCGCCCTCGCCCAAACCAGACCCGATCTCGTCGTCACGGACCTGACGTTGCCTGACAAGGACGGCTTGGAAATGCTCAAGGACATTCAGGCGCTGCATCCCGGTCTGCCGGTGCTGGTGGTCTCGATGCACGAGGAAACCTTCTACGCGCCCCGCGTGCTACGGGCCGGTGGCCGCGGTTACGTGATGAAGAGCGAAGGACCGGAAAAAATCATCGCCGCCGCGCGCACGATTCTGGGCGGGCAAATCGCACTCAGCCCGATGATGGCGGCGCGGGCGTTGGAATCCTTCAGCGGCCAGGCGGGAAAATCCGGCGGCACGCCCGAGGAGAAACTGACCGACCGTGAATTGGAAGTACTCCGGCATTTCGGCGAAGGCTGGAGCACGGAGGAGATCGCGCAGAAACTTCACCTCAGCGCGAAGACCGTGGATGTGCATCGCGGCCATATCAAAGAGAAACTCGGCCTGCGCTCCACGCCGGAGTTTTTGCGCTTTGCGATCCGCTGGGCGGCTGCGCGCGAACGGCCCGCGTAGTCACGACTACTCGTCGCCGTTACACCGCTCACGCGCGCATAAGCATTTTGCCTATGGGCGGCTTAAAATCTCCGCGATACCGCCGCTCAATTCGCGATTACACACGACCGTCAGCCTGCCCAATAGTTTTTCCCCGCCCCGGCACGTAGAGTCAACGCCATGAAAACGGAATTCACCTCGCTTGCAACCGCCAGAACCGCCACCGCCCGGCCCGGACAATTTGACGGCGGGCCCACGCGCGGCGCGACCCTGCACGTGGACAGCCATGCCGCCCACGCCGACGAAGCCAACCACAGCAGCGACCGGGAACTCATCCGCAAGCTCAGCGCCTCCGCGCTGTTCCTGGACTACCAGCACGCCTTCAGCGAGACCACCGGCCTGCCGCTCACGCTGCGCCCGGTGGAGGACTGGCAGCTCGCCCACGCGGGCGACCGCCAGCAGAACGCTTTTTGCGCGCTCGTCGCCCGGCAGAACCACGCCTGCGCCGCGTGTCTCCAGATGCAACAACAGGTTTGCAACACCGCCAACGGCGTGCCCGCCACGCTGCGTTGTTCGTTCGGCCTGAATGAAACCGCCGTGACCGTGAAACTCGGCGAACGCACGATCGGTTATCTGCAAACCGGGCAGGTGTTCTTCAAGAGTCCCACCTCCGCCCAGGCCGCCAGCGCGGTCAACCGCCTCCAAGGCATGGGCGGTGGCGTGAACGCCCGGGAAGCCGCAGCGGCCTATCAAGCCACGCGCGTGGTGCCGCGGCCGACTTACGACTCGATGATCCGCCTGCTCGAATTCTTCGCCAAGCAGCTCAGCCTGCTCGCCAACCAGACCCTGATGCAGGAGCGTGTCGCCGAACCGCCGCAGGTTGCGCGGGCCCGGCAATACATCCACGACCATTGCGAAGATGAACTCTCCCTGACCGACGTGGCCCGCCATGCCGCCATCAGCCCCTTCTACCTCTGCAAGAAGTTCAAGGAGGTCACGGGCCTCAACTTCACCGACTACGTCTCGCGCGTGCGTGTCGAGAAGGCCAGGGAAATGTTGCGCGACCCGAACCATCGTGTGAGCGAGGTCGCCTACCAGACCGGCTTTCAATCGCTCTCGCACTTCAACCGCTGCTTCAAGCGCATCACCGGCCAGTCGCCCACCGCCTGCCGGCAGGAACTGCACACGGCTTGACCTCGAACCGGGACCTTTCCTTATGGCGAAGACTTGTCCCCCCACCCCGTCCCGCCCAAAGCGGTCGTTGCCCGGCGGCGTGTTCCTCCTGCGCATGATTGCCGGCGAAAAACGCCGCACTTTGTCCATCGTCTGGCCGAATGCCGCGGAGCGTCCTCGGGCGGTGCGATTGCGCCTCCGTCCGCAGCCCGGGGCGCAACGTGAAGAAAACCAGCCGGGGACCCGCGGCGATTTTCAGATCAACGACTAAACCTGTGCCGGCGGAACTATCAACTCTACCTCAGCAGCTTCGGCGCGCGACACTGATTCGGGCAACGGAAGGGGAAATCATTGTGAAGAAAAGCATATTCGTGGTGGAAGACCAGGCAGCGGTCCGCGAAGGGATCATCGAGAACCTCAATCGCGAAAACGATCTGAGCGTGTGCGGCCAGGCGGACGATGTGCAGCCGGCCCTCGCCGGGATCGAAGCGGCGGCGCCCGATCTGGTCCTGACCGACCTCCAACTCAAGTCTTCGCAGGGGCTGACGTTGATCCGCGAACTGCGCCAGCGTTATCCCGCCCTGCCCATCGTGGCCATGACCATGTTTGATCCGATCGGTCAGGAACGCAAAGCGCGCACCGCCGGCGCCACCGCCTTCGCGCTCAAACAGGAGGGCGCGGAGAAACTCATCGAAATCATCCGGCTGGCTTTGGAAAGCTGAAGTGCGGCTCGCCAGGCGCGCGCCGGGGTTGGTGCTTGGAGCTCTCCATCCGGCGCGCTAGTTTTCCGGCGTGCTGGTTTCCATCTTCCACCCCCTGGCCGACGCCGCGCGCCGCGGCGAATCCGTCGCGCTGGGCATCATCACCGGCGTTAAAGGTTCCAGTCCGCAGAAACTCGGTGCGAAAGCGATCTTCCATGCGGACCGCCGCATCGCGGGCACGCTCGGGGGCGGCTGCCTCGAAGCGGAAGTTCAACGCCTAGCGCTCGAATCCCTGCGCGATGGCAAACCGAGAACCTTCGATCTCGTTCTCGACCACGATTTCGGCTGGGACGACGGGCTGATTTGCGGGGGAAAGGTTTCCGGCGTGATCGTGCCCAACGCGCAAAATGCCGGCGAAGCTTTTTGGCGCGAGCTTGCCGCACGCGCTACGGCGATTACCTGGGGCGTCAAACACGACCTTTCACTCGCCCGGCTGGATTCCCAACCACCCGTGACCGACTGCCTTTATACGGAAACCATCACTCCACCTTGCGCCCTCTGGATCGCCGGTTCGGGCCACATCGCGCAAGCCGTTGCACCGCTCGCGCTGCAATTGGATTTCGCGGTCACAGTTTTCGACGACCGCCCCGAACTCGCGAACCATCACTTTTTTCCCCGCGAAGCCGCCTTGCGCCTCGGCCCGTGGGGCGAACTCTGCGCGGCGCCGCTGCCGGCCGCGCCCACGTTCGGCCTCATCGTCACGCGCGGCCACCAACACGACGCGCTCGTGCTGGAAACCTGGATTCACCGTCCGTTCGCCTTTCTCGGCATGATCGGCAGCATGCGCAAGGCGCGCACCATCACCGAGCATTTCCTTTCCCGGAAACTCGCCACGCCAGCGGAAATCGCTCGCGTCGCCTGCCCCGTCGGCCTCCGCATCCGCTCGCGGTCCGTCATGGAAATCGCCGTGGACATCCTCGCGCAGTACATTGACCGCCGCGCCGCCGCGCTCGCCGAAAGTGGCACCCCACCGCCCCCCAAGCACGATGTCACGCTCTGATCTTCGTGACTGGACAAACGCCCGGCCCGTTCCGTCCTTTACTGCGCTCACGACATTCATAACCTCCCCGCCATGCACAACCTCATAACGCGCCTGACCTGCGTCGTCCTGCCGTCCGCGTTGCTCCTCACCGCGACCGCCCGCGCCCAGCCGATGCCCAAGATTGAGCTCCGGGAGGTTTTCCCCGCCGCCAAACTTGCGCGACCGCTCTGGATGGAGGAAGCCACCGATGGCTCGGGACGGCTCTTTATTGTCGAGCAACAAGGCCGCATTGTCACGGTGCGCAAGGGCAGCGATGGCGCCGCGGCCGGGGAATTCCTCAACATCGTGGACCGGAAGCCGCTCGCGGAAAACGAGGAAGGTTTGCTCGGCTTCGCGCTCCATCCACAGTTCAAATCCAACCAGCTTTGCTACATCTTCTACAGCCAGCAAAACCCCAAGCGCAGCGTCATCAGTGAACTCAAGGTCGCCGCGGACGACCCCAGCCGCGCGGACCTCAAGTCCGAGCGCATCCTGATGGAGATTCCCCGGCCATACTGGAATCACGATGGCGGGCAAATCAGCTTCGGGCCGGACGGAAACCTCTACGTCGCGCTCGGCGACGGCGGCGCGGGGGGCGATCCGCACAACAATGGGCAGAACTACGCCTCGCTGCTGGCGAAGCTGCTCCGCATTGATGTGAACACGCGCACCACCACCGGCGGCGGCCAGAACCGGACGGAGTTGCCCTACGGCATTCCGTCGGACAACCCGTACGCCCGGCATTCGACGAAGTATGGTGTGCGCCGGGAAATCTGGGCCGCGGGTCTGCGCAACGTCTGGCGGTTCAGTTGGGATCGTGAAACCGGCGAACTGTGGGCGGGCGATGTCGGCCAGGACGAATGGGAGGAAGTGGACCTCATCGTGAAAGGCGGTAATTACGGCTGGTGCGTGCGCGAGAGTTTTCACCCGCTCAAACCCGGGCCGGACGGCGCGCGGTATGTTGACCCGGTGTTGGAATACCCGCACAACCCCAAGCTTGCGGAGCAGGCACAATTTCCCGACCACGGCACCGGCTTGAGCATCACCGGCGGTTACGTTTATCGCGGAAAGAAATTCCCGGCGTTGCGCGGCGTTTATGTTTATGCCGACTACGCGCTCGGGACATTCTGGGGCTTTCGCTATCAGGGAGGGAAGATCACGGATCGCGGCACGTTGCTCACGCAACCCAAAAACATCACCAGCTTCGCCCAGGACCTGGACGGCGAACTTTACGCGCTGACGTTCGACGACAAAATCTATACCATCGCCGCGCCGTAGCTGCGGGACTGCAAATCACCGCCGGCTTTGTTGGAGCGTGCGCCCACGCCGCCACCTGCTCCGGCAACCAAGATTGGCAACGGAATGAACGGCAACAGGAATAACCCTGGTTCCCATTCTCTTGCCGTTCATTCCCCCACCCCCTTTCCGCCGTTCGGTGGTTGGATTTGCTGTGGCAGTGACGCGGCGCGGATTCGTGCAGGTGTGATTTGGCGGCGACTTGCGTAGCGCAAATCTCCAACCTGCCGCGCGAGGCCAGGCGGAATTTTCGAACCGTTCCAGTTTCAAGTCTTCCCAGCCAGGCCTGGCGCAAGCTCCCGCACCCACCGGCGGCAGAGCCACAGCGGCAGAAACCCCAACACACCGAACGAACAATCAATCAACCGCCACCAGAACGGAATGCCGCGCAACGCGCCGAACCCCAGCGCAAACGGAATCACTGCAATGCAGGCAATCAATCCAAAGTCGAAGAGCCAACAATTACGAACTGGATCCCGCAGCGCGCCCACGAAGGCCAGCGCGATGACGAAGTGGCCAAACGCCAGCCAGTCGGTGCCGTAGAAGAGCAGTGGATATTTTGCGCTCACGTCCAGCAGTGCCTCGTGCGCGGTGAGAAGCCACCGGCCCAGTTGACTCGTCGCGGTGGCGCTCGTTTGGCCGGTCAGGCCGAACCCGTTCACGAGCAGTTCGAGTTCCTGGTTCAACGGAATCGCGGTCGCCCCGCTGAACACGAGGCCGGCGATGAAAAACCAGGTGAACAGCCGGATTCGGCGGCGGATGGTCTGCTCGCGCGTCATGCGGCCTGCGGCAGTTCGCCCGCTTTCAATTCATTCTCCCGGAACATGTCCGGCTTCGGCAGATGCGTGAGCGTGTAAAGCATCACGTAGGCGAGCAGAATGAACGTGGCGAACAGCAGCGGGAAGGTGAACGTGTTCGAGCTGGCCAGCGGATTCGCCGCCCAGGTGCTCACCCCATGGTACAGTTTCAGCGGACGCGCGATCACGTCCCAACTGTTGAACCGCAGGATGCGGCCGAGATAAACCCCGAACCCGCTAAGGCCGGCCACCACCAGGATGAAGAGCCAGCTCGCCACCCAGCCGTAGAGCCGGCGCACGATGGATTGCATCAGGTAGAGCGACACGAAGCCCAGCACCAGCCCCGTCAGCGCGCACATCAGGATGAGCGTGAGGTCCACCCAGAAACGTTGGTAGTGGCCGTAGATGAGATGAATGAAGTCGGTGAAAATGTAGGGCGCGTTGGGAAAGAACAGCAGCCACGCGCCCGCCAGCGCGGCGAAACGCCAGTTGCGATGCTCGCCCGCCCGGAATTTCTCGCCCACCAGCAGCGCGAAACACAGCGGCAGCCAAGCGAGGAACAGATTCCAAACCAGGAAAGCGTAACCGAAGTTGCGGGTGATGAAAATGCGCGCGCCGACCAGCGCCACGGTGATCAGCGAGGCGAACATCAGCGCCAGCATGGGCGAACGGGTTTGCCGGTGCAGCAACAGGTTTACGAATTTCATAAGCTTTCAGGTCTTGGTTTCATCATAGCCGGTTCGAGCCGGGACCGAACTGTTTTCTTTTCCCGGTCAGGAAACCAACCGCCACGCCGCCGCGGCCAGCGTTTCAAAAAAACTGCCGCGCAAGTATTCCCGGCCGATGAAGCGCGGCGGGCCGGCCGGATCCCACAGGAACGGCCGCAACACCCAGCATACCTGGCTGCCGAGGAACAGATTCGTCAGCAGCCACGCACCCAGCACGTTTCCGGCGACGTTTGTGTTTCCCGCCCATTCGCGCAGCAACGGCCACAAGCGCAAACAGCCCGTGACGCCCGCCGCGCCGACGAAGACCGCCAGCGTCAGTTGCAGGAAGCCGTACTCGGGCGAACTCAACTGCGTGCCGGGGTTCAACGGCGGCGTGTTCCAGACCACAAACCACGCCACCGGACTCAGCGCGCCCAGGATCAGCGAGGTGATCGCGAAACCAAACAGCACCAGCGCGAGCGACTGCCGCAGCGTCACGTTCAATCCGAGCAACGGGGCAAGCATCCCGTTCAGCAGGCCGTTGCCGAGTGTCGTCAGTAGTATCGCCAGCGGCAGTTTGACCCCGGTGTAAAGCGCCTGCACCGGCTCGCGCCAGCTTCCCATCGCCGCACCATACGCCCCCGCGCCGCCGATCACCGCCAGCACGCAGAAGCCCGCCAGCCGCGCGTTGCGTTGCGTGATCCAGTTGCGCACCAGGTCGGATTCGGCGCGGAGAAAATCCGCCACGGAACGGAGCGCCGGTCTCCGACCCGGCTCGCCGCCAACGGGGGTCCAAATCATAAAGCTCCTCAGCCAGGTGCCGAATTCGATCAGTCGTAACTGCGGTGCTTTCGGCCGTGCACCGCGTCGTCCATGCAATCGCCCCAGTGCGTGAGGAAGAATTTCTTGGTCTCCGGCAGGAACGTGTCCGCCGTGCCCACCAGCGGGCGCAACGCGGTGCTCATTTGCAGCAACACCAGCATGAAGAGGACGATCCACGTGTTCAGCCCGGCGTTCGAGCGCGCGTTCGAGTGCGCGAAGCCGGCGTTGAGAAAGCGCAAGCCGAAGATCGTCGCGACCAGCCAGAAGATAAGATGCAACGCGCCCATCCAGACCAGTGATTCGGTGGACTGCGAGAACAGCCACGCCACCGGCGCGAAGCCGATCAGCAGCAGGGTCATCAGCATCAGCAGTCCGACGACGAGGCCGGACATCTCCGCCAACCGCGCCTGCGACCCGCTCAGGCACGCGAAGATGTACAGGCTCGGCAGGCAGATCAGCGTCGAAACCAGCAGGCCGGCGGCGATTTTGACGGGCGCGGCCCACCATTGTTCGTGGCCGGAGAACGATCCCACCACCGCGCCATAAACCAGACTGCATGCGATGGCCACGCACAACATGCCGAAGACCAATCCACCCGCGCCCGGCTGGCGCAACGCATAGATGAGCCGGCGCGGCTGGCGCAAGATGGCTTCGACGGCGGCAATGGGATTCGTCACGGGCACGCGCTCCGCCGGGTCGTCACCCAACACAAATCGAGTTGCCGGATTCGTCGAGGCACCGGGCGGGATCGGCGGCGGAACGGCCGGGCCGATGGGATTGATGTCGTTCATGGTTTTAATTGGTTGGCGTTAATCAAAGTCGAGCACCCAGGTGACTGCGTGGAAGACGTTCTCGTAGAAATTGCCCTTGAGCGCGTCGCCGCGCAGGAACGCCACGGGCAATTGCGGCGCGCCGATGAAGGGCCGCGCAATCCACGTGAGCTGGCTGCCGAGAAATAAATTTACCGTCAACCACGCCGTCAACACCCGCTTCGCCACGCGACGGTGGCCGGCGAGTTGTTGGAGCAGTTGATACAGCCGCACGTTGCCGGCGATGCCGGCGAACGCGATGACGACGACGTGCAGCAGTTTGATCAGCACGTAGGCGGTGGTGGATTTCACATCCGGCGTCATCGGCGGCGCGTTCCACACCACGAACGCCAGCAGCGGCGCGAACGCACCGAGAATCGCCGCCGTGATCGCGAAGCTCATCAGCACGGCGCGGAGCGATTGAAGCAGCGAAATGTTCAGCCCAAGCAGCGGCGCGAGCATGGCGTTGAGCAGCGCGTTGCCGAGCGTGGTCAGCAGGATGATGAGCGGAAACTTGATCCCAACAAAGAGCGCCTGCATCGGGTCGCGCCACCAGCCCATCGCCGCGCCGTAAAGTCCGGCGCCCACCACGATGACGGCGACATGGGTGGCGAATCGGCGCGATTGGAATTGTTGCGACCAGCTCGCAAGCGCACCGGCCTCGCCGCTGAGCAGCGTGCCGAATTCGCGCGGGTTGGATGCAGTGGCGGTCATGCTTAACGCAAAGATGCTCCGCAAACCCGCACGCTGGAAGCGCGTGCTACACAGCGTAGCGCAGGCATCCTGCCTGCGGGTTCGGGCGGCATCCCTGCCGCCAGGCGCGAGTGCTCGGACCGGCGCTTAGACATTCTCCCCTCCCGAAACGATTGCTCCCGAAATCTCCGGCTCGCGACGCAGCCAAAGCTGAGCCGCCAGTTTCACCACCGGCGCCGCCATCAGCGCGAGCGCGACACCGTACAAAGGCCAGTTGAAATACGTCGGCAGCAGATTGCGCAGTGCCTCCACGCCACCGCTGGCAACACGAATCGCGTCCGCCATGAATATGTAAAGCGCCAGCGCGACACCCATGGAGTTCAAAACCCACACGCCCCAGTTCGACAGCGACGGGGGGCGGGGCCGTTCAAACTGACTGGCGAGCGTGCCCCAAAGGATCATCAGGAGCGCGATCAGCACCGGGGCCAGCACCGGTCCCCACCATGGCAGGGGAATGAGAAAGAGGAGATCCCAGTCCAGCAGCGAGTTTGGCCAGGGACACATTACCTTCAAGAACACGTAGTAAAAGATGTCCCAAACACCGAAGGCCAGGGCCGCGTAGGCCCAACGTTCACGCCACCCCTTGCCGGCAAGCACGCCGACGGTGAACAGCATTATCATCGTGGCCAGTTCCCGCCCCAGTTCGACCGGCCCCAGCCGGCCGAGGAGCGGAAGTGGATTGGGTTGATACGGCTCGATGCGGTCCACGAAGGTGCGTAGATAGTAAACCACGGCGGATTCAACCCACGCGAAAGCCATGGCAAATGTGACAACGGCCAGCCAGCAGCTGAAGCGGGAGCGGTTTGGCAATGAGTTCATGCGGTAGTGGGGCTTTGATCGCGGGTGTACCAGTCAATGTTGCGCGTCACGAGGAACACGGCCGTCAAAGCGAGGAACAAACCTCCCGTGCCGAACAACAGCGCGTAGTCCTGCAGTTGCAACGCCACGAACAGGAAGCTGTAAATGGCCGCCAGGAGCCCCACCACGATGAGCGTGCGCCTCCCGCTCCTCAGCACGCTGACGCAGTAGAACCAAATCAACAGCGTCGTCATCGTGGCCGCGAGCACGTAGGACTTGCTGAAGGCGATGAATTCCGAAAGCGACAGCAGCCCGAGGTAGAACAGGCATAACGCCGCGCCGACGAGGGCGTATTGGAACGGATGAATCCGCACCGCGGATACGATCTCGAAGAGGAAGAAGGCGGTGAAAACCAGCACCAGGAACAGGATGCCGTATTTGATTGCACGCTCGACGTGGCGATACGCATCCACTCCGGCGAGGAAGCGCACGCCAAAGAGCGAATTGGCGGCGGAAGTCGCGTTCAAGCTGGTGGACTCCTCGGCGTCAATCCACTGCTGGGCGTAGTCGCGCCCGTAATAGGTCAGTTTCCAGTTGGCGGCGAAACCGGCGGGCGTGACTTGGCGCTCGGCGGGCAGGAACGCGCCGCAGAAACTCGGATCCGGCCAGGGCGAAGTGAGTTTTGCGGAGTTTTGTTCACCGACCGGCGCGAAGTGAATGCCGCCGCTGCCATTGAGGGTGAGACTGAGTTTGAACGGCAGCGTTTCCGAATCCGGCCAGCGACCCACGCGCGTAAAGACCCCCGAAGTGAAACCGCGCAGATTGCTGCCCGGCAAAAGCGGCAGCCGGCTCTCGCCCCAATGCAATTGGAGGGCGCCCTTCACGCCACGCAAATCCGGAATCGCGAACGCGACCACGGCGTCGTCCCAGAGGATGTCGTGATCTTCAACCTTCCACGCGGCGAAACTGGGGCGCGCAAACTGCCCGGCCAATTCGAGTGTGCCGGCGTAAACCACCGCCTGATAAATCCCGCGTCGCAATTGGGTGGGCTGAATGTCACCGGTAATCGCCAGGTTTGCCGGCAGGAAATAAGCCCGGGCCACAGCGGTCTCGGTGACTTCCATTTTTTCGATTTTGCCATCGGCGGCGGGCCTTTCTTTCCAAGACTTGCTGGCATAACGGTAGGGCACGATCAGAACCGGGCCCACGACATTTTGCTCGCGCCCCCACGTGGTGGTCATCTCTTCGATCGCGGCATTTCGACGACCCAGGCGCTCACTCAGGATGGAGCGAATCATCCCGAGCGGAATCAGCAGACACAAGATCAGCAGGACGACGCATCCCATCTTGAGGTAAATGGCAAAGCGCCGGAGCACTGAAGCGAACGGCCAGAGGGGTGGGGTGATGGGCAGGTTCATGGCGGGAGTGTTCTCCGTAGGTGGCGGTTTCAAGCGGCGAGTGGTTCAGGGTTGGGATGCCGCGCGGCGCTCTCGAACGTGAGCAGTCCGCGCACCACGGCTTCTATCACCTCATCGGGGGTCGAGGTGCCAGCGGTAATGCCGACAGTATCTTCGGGGTGAAACCAGTCGCGACGAAGATCACTCGCGGTCTGGACGTGATGCACGCGTTCACAATGCCGGGCGCAAGTCTGGACAAGTTCCCGCGTGTTGTTGCTTTGCGCACCGCCGATGACTAAGACGACACTGCATTGCTGCGCCAGTTCCACGGCCGCGTGCTGGCGCTGCTTCGTCGGCTGGCAAACCGTGTCCACGAAGCGCACTTCCGCCTGCGGAAAACGTCCGCGAATCAAGCCGACCAAATAGCGCACGCGCTCGATGGGCTGAGTGGTTTGCGCCGCAATACCGAAACGCGGGCGCTCGCGGAGTTGCGCCACTTCCTCTTCAGTCAACACGACGTCGAAGGTCGCAAGATCTTCCGTCATGCCGCGCACCTCCACGTGATCGCGCTTGCCGATGATAATCGGGTGAAAGCCGTCGCGCACGAGCTTGGCGACGGCACGGTGCGCGACGTGAACCAGCGGGCAGGTGGCCTCAAGCACGCGCAAACCGCGCTCGCGCACGGCGCCGAGCCTGCGCTCCGACGCGCCGTGCGCGGTGATCATCACGGTTCCCGTCCCAACCTCCTTGGCGTCCGTCTGAAATTCAATGCCTCTCTCCTTTAACTCCGCCAGCACGGTTTGGTTGTGGACCAGTTCGCCAAGAATGGTGAGCGGCTGCCGCTCGGCGGTTTCCCGGGCGAGCGCGATGGCGTCCTTCACCCCAAAGCACATGCCCAGATGTTCGGCGCGTAGGATTTTCATCGGCCCAGTTCCTCCGTTGCGGCGTCTCGACAGAGCGCCGCCAGAGAATTGCCCGCCAGACGCCGCTCTGCCGGGACGCCGCCAAGCTCTGGTTTGTGTTCCATCGTTTCCACTTTGCAATACAAAGCCTCTGACCACGATGAGTTGGGTTCGTTCAAAGAATTCTTCATGGCTTGCGGGTTTGTTGGACGATTTGTTCGAGGAGGGAAATGTACTCAGCGAAAGTCTTGCGGCCCTTGGCAGTCAACGAGCAGGTCGTGAGCGGGCGGTTGTCTTGAAACGATTTCGCCACCGCCACGTAACCCGCCTCCTGCAAGGTACGGACGTGCGAGGTCAGGTTGCCGTCCGTCATGTTGAGCAGATCGCGCAACTCGGTGAACGACAGCTCTGTCGAGGCGGCCAGGGCGGACATGATCGCCAGCCGCCCTTTTTCGTGAATCACACGGTCGAGCTGAAGAAATGGTTCCGGGTTCACGCCGCATTCTTTCGCTGCTCGGTGAAGTAAAGGTAAACCCCAGTTGCCAGATGCAGACCACCGAACAGCGCTCCCATCAGCAAATTGGGCGATGCTCTGAATCCCATCCCAAGCCAATTGCATAAGAACAAGCCAAAGCCCGCAAGGCAAAACAACCAACCGAGCATCTGAAACCCCCGAGAAATGAAAAAACCCGCAGCATGCAACGCACAGCCGTACAGTAAAACCCAAAGAAGAATGAGGAACGAAGGAGACGACAGCGACTTCTCCGGATCAAGCGCGAAAGTGCTGATGAAAAACGCAACGACGAATGGCGGCGATAATGCCATCGCAATGCGACGTGTGGGCGGCGACCAAAATGGTTCCGCGTCCTTCAAAGCTTGCCGCCGTACCAGCAGCAGAGTTCCCAAGAGTGCCAACCCCGCTGTGATAACCCATAGCAACAAGAAGGGCCGGCTGGATTCCAATTGTAATTGTTGCCCCAGAAGGCCAGCCACGATCCCCAACACTCCGCAGAAAGTCATGATTGGCGCCAGCGCCCGACGGTAAAGTGCTGAACGCTCCATGAGGGCGCGAATGACCTGCAGGTTCTCGGCCGCCTGATTCGATTCCATGCCGTGACTTTGCATCACAAAGTGAATGGTGGCAAGCGCGAAATTGGCGCGCCGATCTCCGGATCGGCTCGTTTCCAATGGTTGTCGTTTCGAGCCGATCTGGAGATCGGCGCTCCGTCACGGTTTCACGAGGACCTTGCCCAGGACATCCCGCGCGCGGAGCTTGGCGAAGGCGGACGCGGTTTGCTCAAGCGGAAAGACCGAATCAATCACCGGCTTGAGCTTGCCAGCGGCGGCCCATTCGAGCGTGGTTTGCAAATCAACGCGGTTGCGGCCGTAGCTTCCGACCAGCTGTTGTTGCTTCACGAAGAACGGCCACAGGTTGAACGCGATGTCGCGTCCGGCGGTCGCGCCGCAGGTCACCACCGTGCCGCCGCGCGCAAGACACTCGAAACACTTTGGCAGAACCTCGCCGCCGACGTGCTCGACAACGAGATCGGCGCCGCGACGTTGCGTGAGCTTGCGGACTTCCGCGGGCCAATCGGCCTGGCTGTGATCAATGGCAAAATCGGCGCCGAGTTTTTGGGCGAGCGCTCGCTTGGCTTCGGAGGAGCCGGTGCTGATGACGCGGGCGCCGAGCTGCTTGGCGATCTGGATCGCAGCAGAACCAACGCCGCTCGACGCTCCCATGACGAGCACCCAATCCCCTGCCCTCACCTGCGCGCGATCCGTCAGCATGTGCATGGCGGTGCTGCCCGCCAGCGACAACGCAGCCGAAGTTTCGAACTCCATGCCAGCCGGAAGACGCATCAAGGCCCGCTGCGGCGCGAGAACTTTTTCGGCGAAACCACCGTCGCGCACCACGCCCAGCAGTTCCGTCCGCAAGCACTGTGATTCCTGGCCGCGCTGACAGTATTCGCACTCACCGCAAAAGATGTTCGATTGCACCGCCACGGCATCGCCGGGTTTCCATTCCGTCACGCCAGCGCCGACGGCGAACACGCGGCCCGCGACTTCGCCGCCCGGCGTGCGGGGGAGCGGGATTGGAATCGGCAAGCCGCCTTCCTCCACCCAAAGATCGAGCCGGTTTAACCCGCACGCGACGACCGAGACGACCACCTCGCCCGCGCCGGGCTGCGGATCGGGCACATCGCGCATTTCAAACTTTCCGGGTGAACCGTTGGCGATGAGTTGGGCGGCTTTCATATCGCCCAAGCTAGCGTAGAGCGGCGGCAGCGCAGAGAAGAATTTGAACCGGCTGGGGCGACGGAGTTACTTGAGCGGCGTTTGCCAGACCCAATCGCCTTTCATGTAATCAACGGCTGGGCCAGTGGTTGTGGCCGCCTGACCGCCATCGTCGGTTTCATTCCAACCAACCGAGTAAAGGGTAAACCCAGCCCCGGCTTCGCGGCGGTAATGAAACGGCTGCCCGCCGAAAAGATCGCGCGGAAAGGTTTCCGCGAAGGATGGCACGAGCGCCGCAAGCGATTCGGGAAATTCGCCGCGGGTGGCGCGATGACGCTCCAGCGCGCAAACGATGAGCGCCTCATTGACGAAAGTCTGGTTGCGGGAGGCGGTTTGCATCGCCCGACTGAAATTCGGCAGCGCAACGCGGGCAAGGATGGTGTAGGGACTCCAGTGTTTCATCGCATCCTCCAATGCCTGACCGCCGGCGGCGACTTTCCCGGGGTGAACAAGTCCGGTCTTGGGATCAAACGTGCCGAAATTCACTTCCTGCCCAAGGGTCGCCGCGCGCACGAGATTCTGATAAGTCCAGCCCCGCGGGGCGACTTTTAGCAGGAGATAGGTGGGGTCGGTGAATTTCGCCCAAGGACTCGACTTGGCCTGGTCGAAGCGAAAGAGTTCGATGACTTCGGCGGGCTTGAGATTCAGCAAAGTCTGGCAGGTGGCCGCGCCTTCGGTCCGCAAAGCAGCGAGCACGATCGGCGGCAGATTGATTTCGGCGAGCTGCTTCTGCAACGCGAGCAACTCAGGTTCGCGCCAGGCGTGCAGGCTGAAGCCATCGGCGATGATGCTCGTGTAAAGCCCGGTGATCGCGACATTGATCATCGCCGCAACCAGCAATGTTGGCTTTCCATCGAGGAGCTTGTGCAGATCGTGCAGCAGGGTCAACTCACCCAAAGCCGGCTCCGGCCGGCCAAGCAACAAGTAGCATTGGGCGCGTTCAGCCAGCAACTGCGCCACGTTGCGCAAGCAGACAAAGTCAGGGATCGGGAGCGAAAACGGACGCTGGTAATCGCCGCTGATTTGCGCCAGCGGCCGCCGCAAGGCCGCGCGAATGGTCTCGAACTCAGGCGCGAATTGATCCGACCACGCGAGAAATTCCGCAGCCGAATAGTAGGTTTCCTCAATGAAATGAAGGTTGAAGGTATTGCTGCCCGTGGCAACCGCGCGCCAACCGATCCGTCCGCCGAGCTTGACGCTGTGCGGCAGGAAGCCTTCCACTTCCACGGCGCGAGGCACGCGGTCGGCGAACACCGCCAGGCGCAAGGTTTTGATCTCCGGCAACGGGCCCGCGATGAATTTTCGCCGGCGTACATCGCTCATTTCCGGCACTGCGCTGACCGGAACGCTGCGATCCAGCGCCTCCTGCAAGAGAGCCTGCAACCGTTCCTCGGCCGCGGGCTGGAGAATCGCGAGCGGGCCGGAAGCGTTGAGCGGCACGACCCGCGCGCTACGGGTTTGCGGATCCTCCACCAACGTCAGCCGGTGATTTTCCAGCACGTCCATCAGCGCCTCGCGCGCGCTGACATTTTCCCACCTCATGGAAATAGTCGGCTCCAACGAATTTCCGGATGCATCCTGCCAACCCGCGAGAACCTTGGGGTCAAAAATCAATTTCAACCCCATTTGGCGGGCCAGATTCGTGCAGGTGGCGGAAAGTGACACGTCCTCGATCCGGATGAGGGGGATATTTTCCGAAGTTCGCGTTGAGTTATTGCTGGTGGCCAACGAAAGCACGTGGCCCGAGTAATCGAGCAACACATCGGCTGCCGGAGCGGCGGCTGCGTCGCGCGGGACAACGACGGTCACTTCAGCAACGGGGTCCGCGCGATGCAGAAATTCGGACGGCGAAGTCGCACCGAGACGCTTGGTGAGCGCACTCGTCTCCCACCTGCCTTTGGTGGTCCAGCTTTTGGCCACGAACCAGTCAGCCATCTTGGGGGCTTTGAAAATGTTCTGCTCGTCCGGAATAGGCGTCGGCGTGTAGGCCGACCATTCAAAATTCGCACCCTTCGCCTCCAACTCGCGCTTGCAGCTCTCCCAAGCTCGCCGGCCGCGCCAGTTTTCCTCGGCATAGAACACTGCGGTCAGCGTGGCAATTATCGCGAAGCCAACCAAAGCCCGTCGCGCGTTGCGCCACGTGAGCATGGTGACAAGCAGCCGACCAAAACGGCAGAGTCGCCAGATTCCCCAACCAATCAGCATGAACCCAAGACCCGTGGCGAAAACAATGAGAATGCCCAGAGCGGCAGCTGCGCCTTGCGAAAGGCCAAGACGGGCGGTCTGTTTGAGCGCTTGCAATGCGACGAGCAATCCGGCGACGAACAAAACAATCGCGCCGAGGACCAGCACCAGCCAGCGCAAGACGGAGATTGAACCTGATCGCGGAGCATTGGAGGAATCTTTATCCATGATGGGAAAATGGGGTTCAGGCCGTAAGCGCCGATCGTCGTTCGGTGCGGGGTTGATTGTTGGGTCGCCGGACGCGTTCCACCGAAATCGCAGGCGCTCTGATTCCGAGAATTTCCTCCAGCACGCGATGCTGCTCGCGCAAGGCGAGACGGATTTCCGCCGGCGGCGTATGCAATTGGGCCGAGGCTACCGGCGTGGATTCCGACTGCGAGTGGTTGAAAACCAGAATGGCCAGCCACGCGGCGGCCAGCCCTGCCCACGTACGTCGGCAAGGCCAGATGAGCTCGCGAAATAATTTTTCAACGCAAAGGCGCAAAGGCGCAAAGACGCCAAGCGACTCATCAACTTGCGCTGCGTGAATCTTTGCGCCTTCGCTTCTTTGCGTCTTTGCGTTGAATTCGGCAACCACACTGCGACGAATTCCGTCGAGCTTCGGCTCCACTGTTTTATGGCGGGCCAGCAGGATTTCCCGGGGCGTTTTCATGTGATGTTTTCCTCCACCAGTTTTCTCAGCGCCAGCTTCGCGTAGTGCATCCGTGATTTCACCGTGCCGAGTTGCGCGCCGGTGATGCCGGCAATTTCTTCCAGCGAAAAATCTTCAACGAAATGCAGCAACAGGACCGAACGTTGCGGCGCCGGAAGTTGTTCGATCAATTTCATGAACTCCGCCTCCTGTTCGCGGCGAATGAGCAATTCGCGGGGGTCGCCCGCTTCGTCCGGCAGAACCTCGGCGACTTCCGGTTCAAGCGGTTCTTCCCGCCCGCTTTTGCGCCAGCGATCGACGCATTTCCGGTGCGCGATGGAAAAGAGCCAACTGCCGAAGCGGTCGTCGTCGCGCAGCGTGGCGAGATTTCGCACGGCACTGATGAAGGTTTCCTGCACGACATCGAGCGCGGCCTGCTCGCGGCGGATGAGTTCAAAGACGTACGCATACAACGGCAATTGGTAACGCTGGAAGAGGGCATCCCACGCGTCCGGCGACCCGGCGCGGGCCGCGGCCACCGGCCTTCGCCGGGCCGAAGCCGCATCGGAATCCTGCTCGGATTCGCAGGTTCCCGATCCGGTCGCGCCTGCCGCTGGCAGAGGCTTCGGCCCGGCGGAGGCCGGCAGTTGTTCGCGTTCAGCCACAGCCAGCATTTACACTGAGGAGAACGGGCGAGGCGAGAAAAGGTTCAACGTGCGGCGGGTTTTTTGAAGTGAGGCGAAGCCGGTGAAGCGCCGCGCGCTAGGGCGACGGCGCCCGGTTGACGACCCAGCGCATGGCGGCTACTTCGCCGTATATTTTCAAGCGGTCGTAAAAGTGCGCAAGGTCCTGATCGGACATCGTCATCAAAACCGATTCGGCTTTTTCAACCAGCGCGCGCTTTTCCTTCCGGCTGGCGGCAATGGCGTCCATCTGGTCCTTCACGGTCAGGCCGGTGTTGCCGTACGGCGCGCTCGGCTCCAGAGAGTTGAGGACGATGCGCTCGATGGCGGTGCCGACGAGTTCCTGGATCAAGGTCGGTTGCGCCGTCTGATCGAGACGCTGGCCGAGATTCAGCGCCATCTTTTGCACTTCGCGCGCGGAAGCGGGGTCCCCCGCCTGCTGATAACGCTTCGCGAGGTCCACCAGGTCCAAGGATAACTGCTTGAGCGGCGCCAGTTCCGGCAGCAGCGCGGTCGTCAAACCGACGGTTTTCGCCTCCGCTTCCGAATAGCCGGCGGCGTGGTTCGCCTCCTCGGAGTTCTGCACAAAATCCAGCAGGTAATTTTGAAACGCCGGTTTGGCGGTAGCGGCGGCCACTTCCTGCAACGCCTGTTCGGCGCGGCCCGCCTTGAAGTGATCGCCGGCCAGGAGATAGCTGGCGAGGGCATTGTCCGGTGCGCTGGCCTTGAATTTCTCCAGCCATTGCTGCCGCTCCTCGGGCGAATCGCTTTTGAACGCGGCCGCGAATTGCACGCGCGGGTCGTTGGGAAATTTCTCTTTTGCTTCCTTCAGCAAGGCGCCGTCGCCCGACGCGCGCAACGCCCCGAGCAGCGACTCGACGCTTCGGTGGTTCTGCGCCAGAAACGGTTCCAGTTGTTCGCGGCTGACGCGCGGAATGTCACCGTCGCGAAAGCGCGCGTAGAGGTTGGTGACGGTTGGTGCGTCGGTCGTCGGCGCGGCCTGGATCTCCAAAGGCAAAGCCAGCGCCGGACGCGCTTGTTTGGCCGAGCGCTCGGCGGCGGCGGACGCCGAGCGCGTTTCCGGGACGATGAACGTCGGCGCATCGCCGCGCGGCCGGACGAACAGCGCCAGTCCGGCCAGCAGAGCGAGGCTTAAGGTGGCGAGAACGACCGTGCCTTTCATTCCTTAAGACTCAGACCGCGCCGGCGCGAATTCGTTTTGTCCGACCCTACTTCGCCGGTATCTGCCAGACCCAGTCGCCGTTTTCAAGGTCAACTGACTTTTCCTTGTTGCCCTTCCAAGCCAGAACGCCGCCGTCGTCAACTTGGTTCCAACCGATGGAGTAAATGAGGTAGGCGCCATCAGCCTGACGCCGATAACGAAGCGGCTTGCCGTCGAACAGATCGGTCGGAATCCTTTCAAGGTAACGTGGCGTGAGGACATCGAGCGACTCCGGTAAGGCGCCAGTGGCCAAGCGATGCCGTTCGAGCGCGCCAGCGACGCGGGCGACGTCCACCGAGGTTTGCATCCGGGCCGACCGCCGGACCGCCTTGCTCAACGCTGGCATTAGCAGCTTGGCGAACATAGTGTAGGGCCTGATTCGCATCTTCTCCACGATGGAATCCAGCCGGTCACACACGTCGGGGAAAACGCGGCGTGTCTGCTCGTCGGCGGCTGCCAGCGTGAACTCTTGGTGCATTTGGGAAATGGTAAGAATGTTTTGATGCAGCCAACCACCCGGGAAAAGCATGGAGACCGTGTCCCATGCGCCGGCCCCTTCGTCGCTGCTGAGGTAATTGAATGTGCTAGCGCGAAAACCTTGGCGCCGCAACCACTCCAAACCGGTCGCCGAAAGCGCCCGTTCGCCGCGCTGCGCCAGTTTATATTCGGCCAGCAAATCCACCCGCGCGAGTTGCTGTTCAATTTCCGCAAGCTGCTCGTCGGTCCACGCCTGCCGCATCAATCCTTCCCGCACGGTTTGCAGATTGAAGCCCAGCGTCGCAATCCGCACGAGGTGATCAATCAACAACGGTTCGTCGCTGACGGCCTCGGAGAGTCGCAAACCCAGTTTCAAATCTTCCAGTGCCTCGGCGGAACGCCCCGCTTCCAGTAATGCTGTCGCGCGGACGTGCGTCACCATCGTGATGCCTCTCACACGCGCCAGATGCGGCAGCAAAATCGCCCACGGTGGCTCGTATTCGTACTCGATGGGAAAGCGCACCAGCGGACGCGTATGGAGGGCTTCGTGCAACTCCTTGAATTCGGCGCCGAACTTGCCGAGCGCGAACAGCACATCCTCCGCCGGACTGCCCGCTCTGGTGGGCTGTGGATAATTCGTGTTGCTGCGATAAAAATTTTGCCAGGCCGCCAGGTCCGCGAATGTCCCCTTGTCGAGATTCCCTGTTACCAGCTTGTAGTCCGTGCCCCCCCCGGACTGAGTATCCGCGCGGAAACGATCCAGCCGCGCCAGGCCATTCGTATCCAGCCAGGTCAAGCCGGTGGGATTGTGGGCGTAAAACATGGCGGGCTTGAGCAAAGGTGTCAGGGCGAAATTCTGATCGTCCGGCACGGGCCGCGGGGCCAGTTCAGTGATGGAGAATGTTTCGCCCTTGGCTTCCCACTCGGCCTTGTGCTTGAGCCACGCGCTGCGCCCGCGCATGTTTTCCACGAAGTACGCCAGCGCAATCAGCGTCATGAAACACGCCACACCAAAGGCGAAGCGACGGAAATTCCGCCAGCAACAAATCCAGCTCACAAAGCGAACCAACGCATAAACGACCAAGGCGACCACCCCGCCGATGACCAGGCTCGCCAGCATCAACTCCGCTTTGCTGGCCTGGCCGTTGTCGTTCATCACACTGATGCCGAATATTATCAGCACCGCGACGACGAACAGAACCAGCCAGGCGTATCGCTTCCGCGTTCCGCTCAACGGCCGCTTCCACGGACTTTGCGTTTTATCCTCCATAGATTTCAAGCGTTGGCAAAATCTCCCCGGCGGGAGCTGTGCGGTTGTGGCGCGACGGATTTCGGACGATCAGCGTCGCGGTGCGCTTTCGGCTCCGTCAGTTCAGCGAACAGTTGGATTTGTTCCTTCAGCAGCTCCCGCATTTGTGGCGAGGGCGGCGATTGCTGCGCGAAGCGAACCGGCGTTTCCTCACGTACCGCCAGATGTGCGCCAAACATGAATAACCACACGCCGGCCAGCGCCGCCCAGGCCGTCGGACGCGGCCAGAATAATTCGCGCCACCAAGGGACGTGAGGCGTGTTGCGAGCTGCGTGACGCGGAGCGGCGGCGGCCTGGGCGGCGGCCAGAATTTCCTCGCGCCACGGGCCAGGGATTTCCCGCATCGGCTGGCCACTCAGGCGTTGCTCGAATGGATCGCGTTCGCTCATTTGATCTCTTCGTAGATGGGACGCAGCCGGTCACGCAATTTGTCTAGGCCATAGCGATAGCGGCTGGCGGCGGTGTTCAAGGGAATTTCCAAAGTCTCGGCAATTTGCTCGAAGGTGAACCCGTCCCACAATTTCAAGTGGACAACCGCGCGCTGGTCGGGTGGCAGTTCGCCAAGCGCGGCGGCAAGTTCCTGGCGGAAGGCGGTTTCATCGGGATCGGTGGTGGCGGCGAAAGGCGAAATGTTTTCTTCGCCGAATTGTTCGTGATTGCGCGCCCGGGTGCTACGTCGCCGCATGAGATCAATGGCGGCATTATGCGCGAGCCGGATTAAAAACCCGCGTTCGTCACGCGCGGCGCGAAGTAGTTCCGGCTGGCGGGCCAGCTTGACGAAGATTTCCTGCAACCCATCCCGCGTGTCGTCCTCGTCGCGGGTGAAATTCAGCAGGAAGCCGAACAACGCCTGCGCGTGTTCGTCGTAAAGCCTTTCGATGTCAAACGGCATCGCTTCAGGAAACATGACGTGCCAGCGCGGTGAATTTGTCTATCAAAGTTTTGTTTCAGCCACGCGCGCGGCACGCTTATGAACTGACAGCCGCGCCCGCCGTTCATCACGGCCACACAACCAAGGCTGGAGAAGAACACGCTTGCCGCCACTGTCCGGCGTGATTAGTAACCGGTGGTGATTTTGAACGGCATCCTCGGCGCGCTGGCCAGCTTGAGTTTCCTCCTGATGCTCTGGCAATGGCTGGCCGCGCGACGTTTTCCGTTGCATCAGCGGGTGACCGAGAAGTCGTTCGCCCCCGCAGTCACACTTTTGAAACCGATCAAGGGCGCGGATGAACACACCGAAAGCTGCTTGCGAAGCTGGTTTGCCCAGGATTACGCCGGCGAAATTCAGATTCTTTTCGCCGTCGCCGAGGCCGGCGATCCGGCCGGCGCGGTGGTCAAGAAACTGACGGCGGAATTTCCGCAGCGCGACGCGCGACTGATTGTTTGTCCGGATCGGTTGGGCGCGAACGCAAAGGTTTCCAAGCTCGCCCAACTCGAACCGCTCGCGAAACACGAAGTGATCGTCATCAGCGATGCCGATGTCAAAGTGCCGGCCGATTTGCTGATGAACGCCGTCGCCCCCCTGCGCGCCGAGACCGTTGGGCTGGCCAATTGTTTCTACCAGTTGGCCAACCCGGCTACTCCCGCGATGCGCTGGGAAGCCGTGGCGGTGAATGCCGACTTCTGGAGCCAGGTGCTGCAAAGCCAGGCGCTCAAGCCGTTGGATTTCGCCCTCGGCGCGGTGATGGTGACGCGGCGGAAAAATCTCGCGGAGTTCGGTGGTTTCCGCGCACTGGCCAATTGTCTGGCGGACGATTATCAGCTTGGCCATCGCATCGCCCAGCGAGGTAATCGCATCGAACTCTGCCCGGTGGTGGTCGAGTGCTGGGATTCACCGATGGGCTGGGCGGCGGTGTGGCGGCATCAACTCCGCTGGGCGCGAACGATTCGCGTCTGCCAGCCGCTGCCGTATTTTTTCAGCATTCTGGCCAATGCCACTTTGTGGCCCACGCTCTGGCTGCTATTCACGGGACCGTGGCTCACGATTGTTTGGAGCCGGGCTTCCGGCAGCGTTTCCATTTCCCTCATCGAGTTTTCCGCGGCCGCCACGCTGTCAGCTCTGTTCATCCTCGCCCGCGGGCTGAGCGCATTTGATCTGCAACGCCGATTAACCCGGTCCAAGGGACGCCTCGGCAGCCTGTGGTTGGTGCCGGTTAAAGATCTGTTGCAAGTCCTGATCTGGGTCGCGGCCTTTGGCGGGAACCAGATCGAGTGGCGGGGTGAGCGCTACCATCTGCGCTCGGACGGGACGCTCCAAAAGCCTTAAGCCGGGTTTGTGCGTTCAGTGTGTTTGGCCCGTGCTTGCGGATGGATGAGCAATCTCCCGTTTCAGGAATGTGTCAATCGCATCAGCCGCGAGCGCGTGGGCGGACTCGTTGGGATGTGCGTCGTGTGCGTTCACCACCAGCTTGGCTGGCGGGAGATTGCTGAAAACCGGAAGCAGGTCCAGATGCGGAACGCCTCGTTCTTTCCAATACTGATCTAGTTGCTCGTGGACGGGCTGGAAGCGCAAGGCTTCATCCATGTAGGGAAACGTCACAACGAGCAGCCGGCCACCGCGAAGCCGCGTCAGGTTGTGGAAAGCCTGCAACCCGAGTTTCTCGGTTTCCCATAATGGTCCACCGTAGGCCGCTTCCACTTCGTCGAAATATTTCCGCATGTAGGAACTGCGTGAGAGCTGCCAGCGGTGATAGAACAGGTTGACGAAGTAACTGTTCTCGCACAGCCAGCTTTGCCGGAACGGATCGGCCATCATTCTCTTGTAACTCTCGACCCAGCCGGGCATCACTTCGCCGATGTCGTTGATCTGGTAAACGAGCACCACCCAGTCGGGCCGGTAACCGTTGCTGACGGTGAGAACGTGCATGGCGTCCACTTCGGTCGAGGTGTCGAGGCCGGGCTTGGCGACGACGTGGATTTCCCACTCAGGATGCAACCGACGGATGCGATTGGCGAAGCGATCTTCAACGTTCTTCAAACCGAAACCGTAGGTGAACGAGTCGCCGACAAAGGTAACCCGTGGCTTGCCCGGCGTAAGCGGCATGGGGTAATCCACATTGTCGCGGAAGCCGGTAGCGTTCAGTTGAACGTGGCGTTTGGTCCACGCGATGGACACGAGCGTGTTGCCCATGGCATCGGTGCGGTCGCAAATAAAACGATAATAAGTCTCGAAGCCGAGGAAGAGGAGGCTCAGGAGGAACGATAACAGCAGGACGTTGCCGGCGAGGAGTGCGGGCCAGCGGGCCACGGCAGCACGGCGGTCCTGTTGTCGCAGAAACCGCACCGCAAACCAGCCGAGCACCACGGGTGCGAGCACGAACGCGGCAAACGGATGCACGAACCCGCCCGCCAGGAACACCGCGCCCGCAGCCAGCAACCCGGCAAGTGCTTCGACGCAGCGGGAAGTCCAGCGATGCAGGGGCGAAGGATTCATCAAGCGCCGAGAGGGTGGAAACCTGGCAGGAGATTCCGCAAGCAAAGTAAATCACCTGGGGCCATCAAGACCTCCGATTGCTGCCGAGATCGTTTCTCGCTTGCCCGTTGCGAATACACCGATGGCGACCTGCTCACCTTCGTGCTCCCTGAGCTCGGCGATCATCACGGGCACTGAGCACCAACCATCGCCTGTCAATATTAGATGCTCAGTCGAGTTGCTCTGGGTGAAAACGCAAACGCACTCCGTGTTTGATGGGAGTTCTTCACGAAGCCGTGCAATTAGTTCTCTCCCCACAACGCCTCGTATGGGAAGCCAAGCGCCCTTGCAGGCGGTGAGGTCTGTTCCGTTGGGCGAGAGCTCGACCAATCGCCGCAAGTCGCATTCCGACTTAACCAAGGCAAACTTCATAGTCGGGCTGTTGAAGAGGTAACGAAGGTACACAAACACCTCACCAGTTTCGGCGATCCACGACGAAACCTTGGTAATCCAGTGCTCATCGAGCTCTCTGTTCCTGGCGTATCGCAACGGCATATTCTGCAATCCAACGGGTATCCTAATTCTAGCAGCAACACTATTCTGGACGCAGAAACCTGTCGAGCATGGTTCGACCGTCAAATTGACGCTTGAGCACGCTCCGGCAAAGACGGAATTGAATCGGCAACGGCGCGTCACTCCACGCGCCGATCCACTTTTTCCTCGTCAAACTCTCCCATCCCGGCAAACAATCTCTCTTTGGGAATTTCCATGAACGAAAAGATCGTCATCCTCGATTTCGGCTCGCAATACACGCAGGTCATCGCCCGCCGCGTGCGCGAGTGCAACGTCTATTCGACCATCATCCATTTCAATACGCCCGCCGCCGAGATTGCCGCCATGAAACCCAGCGGCATCATCCTCTCCGGCGGACCGTCCTCGGTTTACGCGAAAGGCGCACCGCTGCCGGATAAGGGAATTTTCGACCTCGGCGTGCCGGTGTTGGGCATCTGCTACGGCGTGCAAATCTTCGCGCAGTTTCTCGGCGGCAAGGTCGAGAAAGGGCTCAAGCGCGAATACGGAAAGGGCACGCTCACCGTGAAGAATCCGTCGTGTGCGTTGTTCGCCGGGCTGCCGAAGCAGTTGCAGGTCTGGAATTCACACGGTGACAAACTCACGAAAATTCCCTCCGGTTTCAAGCCCGTGGCGACCACGGAAAATTCCGAATACGCCGCGATTGAAAACCGGGCCAAGAAATTCTTCGGGTTGCAGTTTCACCCGGAAGTCGTTCACACGCCCCGCGGGCGGGAGGTTTACGCAAACTTCGTTCACAATGTCTGTGGTTGCGGCAAGAACTGGACGATGCGCAATTACGTCGAGCAAGCTGTCGAAGAGATCCGCGCGCAGGTGGGCAAGGAACACGTCATCCTCGGCTTGTCCGGCGGCGTGGATTCCAGCGTGGCCGCGGCGCTCTTGCACAAGGCCATCGGCAATCAGCTCACGTGCATTTTCGTGAACAACGGCGTGCTGCGGTCGCGTGAAGCGGAAGTCGTGCAACAGGTGTTCGGCAAGAGTTTCAAGATCAAGCTGCAATACGAAGACGCGACCAAGATTTTCATGTCGCGGCTCAAAGGCGTCACCGATCCCGAGAAGAAACGCAAGATCATCGGCAAGACGTTCATCGAAGTGTTCGACGACGCGATGAAACGCGCCGGCAAGGCGAAGTTCCTCGCGCAAGGCACGCTGTATCCCGACATCATCGAATCCGTGCCGATCGCCGGTAACCCGGCCGCGCTCATCAAGAGCCATCACAACGTCGGCGGTCTGCCCAAGAACATGAAGTTCAAGCTCGTCGAGCCTTTGAAGAATTTGTTCAAGGACGAAGTCCGGTTGCTGGGCGAAGAACTCGGCGTGCCCAAGGAGATTGTCTGGCGGCAGCCGTTTCCCGGGCCCGGCCTCGCCGTGCGCATCCTCGGCGAAGTCACGCCGTCGCGCTGCGAAATTTTGCGCAACGCCGACGCCATCGTCGTGGAGGAGATGAAGGCCAGCGGACTTTATTACAGGATCTGGCAGAGCTTTGCCGTGTTGCTGCCCGTGCGCAGCGTGGGCGTGATGGGCGACGAGCGCACCTACGATTACACCATCGCCATCCGCGCCGTGGAATCGCAGGACGGCATGACCGCCGACTGGGTGAAACTGCCCTACGACCTGCTGGAGAAACTCGCCAGCCGCATCATCAACGAAGTGAAAGGCGTGAACCGCTGCGTGTTCGACATCACCAGCAAACCGCCCGGCACGATTGAGTGGGAGTAAGCGAACTCGCGGCACAACGCGCCAGTCGGCGACTGGCTTAAGGCAGGGAATTCACTTCCCAAAGCCCGCACCGCGCGGTATGAAAGCCACGCCCTGCGCACAGGGTTGCCACCACCATGCAACGCAACGCCATTACGGTTGAACGGTTCTACACCGAGAACACCAGTTCGCTGGAACTTCGGCTAATTGCCGGCGCCAGCGGACTGAAACGGATCATCCCCGAGCCGACCGTCAACCGCCCCGGGCTGGTGCTGACCGGCTTCACCAAATACTTCGCTCACAAACGGGTGCAGGCCATCGGCAATGCCGAGGCTTTTTACCTCAAATCCCTGCCGCCGGAGGAGCGCGCGCGGCGTTACGAGCTTTTCTTTTCGCACCGCCTCCCCTGCGTGGTATTCAGCCGGAAACTCCGGCCGGACAAATTCTTTCTCAAAGCCGCCGAAGCCACGGATACACCGATCTTTCAATGCCCGTTCATCACCATGAAGTTCATCAACCTCGCCACGCTGGCGCTGGAGATGATGTTTGCTCCGCGCGGGACCGAGATGGGGAGCATGGTGGATATTCTGGGCGTCGGGGTGTTGATTCGGGGTGAAAGCGGCATCGGCAAAAGCGAGTGCGTGCTGGCGCTGATCGAACGAGGCTACAGCCTGGTGGCCGACGACGTCACCAAGATGACGGTAGTGGACGGACGCGACGTGGTCGGCACCAGTGACGGCCTGACCCGCGACCACATGGAAATCCGAGGCATCGGCATCATCAACGTTGCGGCGATGTTTGGCGTAAAGAGCTTCCGCAAGGAGAAACGTCTCGACCTCGTCGTCACGCTCAAGCCCTGGGAGAACGTGGCGGATGTGGATCGGGTGGGCATGGAGCAGGAGTTCATCAATGTGCTGGGGGTGCAGATTCCCCACATCACAATTCCCGTCCGGCCGGGACGCGATCTGGCACGGCTGATCGAGGTCGCCGCCTTTCAGACGAAACTCAAGGTGTCCGGTTACAACGCCGCCAAGGAACTAAATGACCGCGTGCTGGCCAAGATGGCTTCGGAGAGCAAACTGTAAAAATGCGATGGCTTGCGCCCGCGGGTTCCGCTACTGATGAAGGACAAGCTGATGAGTGCCAAGAAAACGACCACCGGTCCCGCCACCAAGGAATTGACCGTGCTCAATACCAAAGGCATTCACGCGCGACCCGCCGCGCTGTTCGTAAAAACCGCCAGCCGTTTCGCCTGCGACATCCTGGTCGAGAAGGATGGCGAAACGGTCAACGGCAAGAGCATCATGGGACTCATGATGCTGGCCGCCGGCCCGGGCTGCAAGTTGACGATCAACTGTAGCGGCGCCGACGCCCACGCCGCCCTGTCCGAAATCGAAACCCTCCTCAAGCGGAAGTTTGACGAGGAATGACCGGCCCGAAAACG
>WBZT01000237.1_pt1 | contig 46530 bp, 42 predicted proteins | sample 5204241 | NCBI WGS metagenome assembly WBZT01 (sample SAMN12344358, study PRJNA552823) | activated sludge metagenome | biome: Activated sludge suspended growth; feature: Nitrification reactor; material: Wastewater; isolation source: activated sludge from nitrification reactor of wastewater... | reverse complement strand
GTCCAAGCGCAACTTGAAAATGGCAGACAGCTCATAGGGTCCTATTTCCAGGTCGTTCTGTATGGGGATACACCGCGACATGTGGAGGAGCAGACAGGCGCCCTTCGGGCTCTCTATCGGGCGAAGGATATCAACTTGCAGGAAGATCACTTCATTGGATGGAAAATCCTTATGACGGGTCTACCCCTCGGACTACCGTCGGACGACAAAGCGCTCATTGATGGGCTGCGACGAATGAAGACTTACCATACCGAGGTCCCGGCGCATATCTGCCCCATTGTGGCTGACTGGAAGGGGGGCGGAGCTCCAGTGGTGCTCCTGACGTCTCGTTCAGGTCAATTGATCACCATGGATGTCTTCGCCAATCAACAGACGAATTACAACATGGCGATCGCAGCGACATCGGGGGCGGGTAAATCGTTCTTTATGAACAATTGGATCAAGAGCTACTTGGGCATTGGTGGCCAAGTGTGGGTCATCGATGCTGGCTTCAGCTACGTCAAACTTGTGGAGTTGCTCAAGGGGCAATACATCCAGTACGGCGCAAACGCTCAACGACTTTGTTTTAATCCGTTCAGCAAACTTGTGCATTGGGGGAGTAATGCTGGCGGGGTTGACGATCCAAGTGACCGAGCCGATGAACTGGCGACCCTCAAAGCGTTGCACGCGCAAATGGCGTCACCTTCGCGCCCGCTCTCCGATGTCGAGCTCTCGTTCATCGAAGAGGCGATCATGCGCGTACTCGAAGGGGAAGGATGTGAGGGGTGTCCGGATTCGGTACACAAGGTGTTGAAGAGCATGACCGATCCTCGAGCCAGAGATCTCGCGCGTGTGCTGGCTTCCTATGCGAAGGGGGGTATGTATTCCCATCTCTTCAACGGGGCGAACAACGTCAATTTTGAAAATGACTTTGTTGTGCTTGAACTCGACGGATTGAATGAGCAGAAGCAGTTACGGTCAGTCATTCTCCTGCAGATGCAGATGAATATCCAGGCAGTGATGTACAAAAAGGAGAACCGTGGCCGGCGGAAATTCGTCATCCTAGATGAGGCGTGGGATTTGTTGTCTCAGGGAGGGAATACCGCTGCATTTTTTGAAACCGGCGCGCGCCGGGTCCGGAAGTCCGGTGGCTCAATGATCACCATCACGCAGGGCATCAACGACTACTACGACAAGATGCGGGATGTTGGGCGCTATTTGCTTGAAAATGCGGAATTTGTGGGACTGCTCAAGCAAAAGACCGAAAGCATCGCGTCGTTTAGGAACAATGGGCGCATTGTATTGTCGGAAATGGAATACCGACTCCTGTCATCTGTCACAAAAACCACGGAGTACTCTGAGATTTTTATGATCACCCCATTTGGGCGAGGCATTTGCAGGCTAACCGTGCCGCGTGAGACACAGCTGTTGTTTACGACGAATCCGGATGAACTGTCGATGATTGATCGCGTGAGGAAAGAAGGACCAGAGGAGCTCTCCATCGATGAAGCCATTCAATGCATTATCGCTGCTGAACGTGCTCAAGCGGGCGCCGACAATTCTCGACTGGCTTGATCGGCATCGCTGGACGCATGTGGGGTTAATGTTGTTCTGTGGTGCGATTATTACTGCCGGCGTTATCGCCCCTTGGTATGAGGTCGCCGCTCGCATGAGCGGGAGTTGGCCGCACCATAACTTTTTCCTCATTCAAAAAGGGCAGCCCGTGGGACGAGGGGATCTCGTGGCGTTCATCATGCGGCGGGACTACGTGGAACGCGTGCAGCCAGGCCATTTACACCGTGACTATGCGGACGTGGGAAATCGGTGGATGAAACGAATTGTTGGAGTGCCGGGTGACCACATCGTGATCAAAGAAGACGAGGTCTATATCAACGGGCAATCCGTGGGGCGTGGATTTGGGATCGATCGTTACGGGCAACGGATCGATCTAGCGCCCCTTCCGGAGATTATTCCGGAAGGGGAATACTATGTGGCGCTGCCACACCCGCGGTCGTTCGACTCTCGGTACTATGGCCTAATTCGGAAGGCGGATATTCTCGGCACGGTGACACCACTCATCTAGCTAGGTCGGTAATACTCCATACAGACATTCTGAAATGGAGGTACCGTGAACGTATCGAGCGGTATTGTCTGTGTGGTAGCGGTCGCAGGGCTCTCTTTTCTAAGCATCGGATCTTCTGTTTTCGCTGGAAACTCACCATCGGCAGTACGTCCAAGTATCCCATCTCCTGAGGAGATGGCGCAGGACATCGCAAGGTACTCGCGCCAAGCGTTGCGGCATGGGCGTCCTCAGGAGTCACCAAAAGAGGTGCGTCGCGACGGCGTCTACCTTCTACTCTCCTTCTCGTTACCGAACGATACCATCAAAGACTACCTGCGAGAGGCGAAATTGCTTGGCGCCAAAGTGCTCTTGCGTGGACTGGTGCAGGATTCGTTCAAGGTTACACAGGAGCGGATCAAGCATCTGCTCTTCACCGGGGACCATCCAGATGACTCACTGCTGGTTGGAATCGGGATTGATCCAGTCATTTACCGGACGGTTGGTGCGGGAGAAGTTCCGGCCCTGGTGTTTGTGAAAGACGAGAAATTCCTAATAGCGAGCGGAGGAGCTTCGGTCGCGCATCTCCTGACATTGTTGTCGAAGGAACAAGCCGGTGTGACGCCATGGATCGAATGGTTCGAGCGCCGGCACCGAGGTTTTCTTGAGGGGGGGCCGACGGAAGAAGCCCCGCCACAGGTTCCGACCATTGGGCGGAGTGTGAAGGTGCAGGGCGACGCACGTGGAGCCGACATCGCGGAGAGAGACATGATCGATGTGATGAAGGAGCGGTTGGCGAAGGCGGATTGGCCGGATATTCAACGGCGGTCTGGTGACGCCCTCAAACGTAAGTTCGCAAAGGGCCCAGGGTTGGCCCTTCCGCATGCCGAGGAAGCGAGGGTCGTGCTCGTTGATCCAACGGTCGAGTATCCCGAGGATATTAAGGACCCCACGACGAACACGGTGTTGATCAAGTCCGGCACCAAAATTAATCCCTTCGACAAGGTACGGTGGATTCGAACTCTGGTGTTTTTCGATGGCACCAGTTCCTCGCAGGTAGGTTGGGTGCAGCAGTATTTAAAAGAGCATGATCCGAAGTTTGTGAAGCTGATCATCTCTGACGGCGACGTTCAGAAAGTGATGGAGCAACTTCATCAGCGGGTCTATTGGGCGAATCCTCTGCTTGTCAGTCGCATGGGGGTCGGTGCGGTACCTAGTATCGTCTCTCAGCTAGGTCGGCATCTGCGGGTGGAGGAGGTGGCGATTCATGAATAAGCTCTCGAAAAGACGGATACAGCATATGCTGCTGCTGGTCTGCCTGAGTTGTGTCCTGATCGGCGTGGCGACTCTGTGGCCGTCGGGCTCTGTAGAGGCGGTGTGCACGACAGGGACCAATGTGTTGGCGAATAGTCTCGCTACGACGTGTTGGGAGTGCATGTTTCCCATTTCTCTCAGCGGGGTCACGGTGTTTAACCTGGGAGAAGATTTTACCGAACCGGCCATCGGTCCTGGACACGCCCCGTTTCCGCCGCAGTTGTGTGGGTGTGTGTGTCTTGGTCCGATCTGCATTCCTGGGCTACCTCTGGGCATCTGGGAGCCGAAGAATCTTGTCGAGGCGGTCCACGATCCACTGTGCTTTCCGACGCTCGGTGTGTCTTTGGCCGGGGGTTTCAGTTACATCGGGCGTGGCATGGCTACGACACAGATGGACTCCGAGCTAAATTATGCCTTTTTTCATGTGCATTATTTCGTTTTTCCCCTATGGGCCATCGTTGGTATCGGAATGGACATTCTGTGTCTGAATCCTACCGGGATTGCAGACGAAATCGATTTGGCCTATGCCTCCGAGATTGATCCCTTGTGGGACGACGACCTGATTTCACTCATTCTCTTTCCGGAAGCATTGGTCCTGGCCAATCCGGTGGCACTCGCGGCCTGCGCGGCCGATTCGGTAGCTGCAGCAGTCGGTTTCCCAATTGATCCGCTGTTCTGGTGCGCCGGGAGCTTTGGATTCATGTATCCGCCGACTGGGCATGTCTCAGGAGCGGATGGGGACCTCAAACCTGCCGCGCTGTCGATGACGCGATTGTTAGCGAAACTGGCCCGCGCGGGAACAGAGTTTTGGACCTCCGCTAATGGTCCGCTGCTGTGTGAGGACATCCCGACCGCACTCATTGTGAAAAGCCAGTACAAGTTTCAATTACTCTGGCCGATTCCAAACACAGGACTCCCTCCCCCGTGCTGTCAGCCTCTAGGACGGACACTCATGATGTGGGGGCTCGGGAAAATCGTGCCAGCCGTTGGAGAGGATTTTGTGTGGCTGTTATGGAAACGACAAAACTGTTGCATGCTCTAGCTTGGTATTGCGTGACCTTCTGCTCGGTGGGAGGGGTGAGCACCGCTGTGCTGGCCGCTGAGCCTCCTGGGTCTCAGACTTTTATCGACCATCCCAGGCAGGGGTGGTTCTCTTATCAGGACCCGTCAGCCGAGGCAGAGGAGGACGCAGAAGAGAGTCCTGTCCCCGTTACGATGGATAGCTTACCACCAGAGGCTTGGCTGGACCCGTCGAAGTACCGAACTCTGTTTAAGGGGCTTTCGGTCGAGGGCGTGAAGTTGAACGCCCTTCCGATGACGGTATTGCGTGAACTGGTGTCGGCCAAGAAGGAACGCGCGTTGGATCATCCTTCTGTCGAGAATGTGACGACTTACATCAAAGTGCAAAAGGAAGCGTATGACCGCTCGCAACGCTTCACCGATGCATGGCAGATCGCCATGTACACGGACCCCAAACTCGACTATGCGTCGCAACACCCCACGTCCACCTATGGGCATAGCGTCGAAGCCGAGATCAAGCGGAACACCGAAGAGCAGCTTCTGTCGGGCACAGCCGACCGGGTCGGACTGTTCTTCTTCTTCACCTCGACCTGCCCGTTTTGTCAAGAACAGTCCAAGGTATTGAAGGTCTTTGCCGATACCTACGGACTGACGGTGAAACCTGTGTCGCTGGACGGGGTGGGATTGCCGGAGTACCCGCAGCCCGCCACTAACAATGGCATGGCGGAGAATGTGGGCGTGCATATGGTGCCCATGATTTATTTGGCAATTCCTGAGGAGAACTTCTTAAAGCCGCTCGGAGCCGGTCTCATGACGAATGCGGATCTACGGGAGCGCTTGCTGGTGTTGTTGCGTAACCGAGGATTGTTGGGCGAGCGACGGTCTCAGGGATAAAGGACACACGATGCGAAGCAAACTGATTCTGGTGGGAGTGTGTATGTGGGTAGTACTGGTCTGGCCTCCCCTGGTACAGGCGCAGTCGATGAATGATGCCCTTACGAACATGTTCACGTCGTGGGGTGTCGGGATCACGAGTCCTCCAGGTGCCTACGAAAGTCAAAGTCGAGGCTACTTCAGCGGCGGCGGGGTCTCGGTCCGTTTGTGGCAGGACCCGATGCGGTTGTGGTCGATTGCCCCGCCGCGATTGAGCGTGGGCTGCCAGGGCATCGACGTTTACCTGGGCTCGTTTTCCTACGGCAAACTAGATCGGTACGTCCAATTGCTGCAGCAAATCGGGACCGGTGCCGTCTTGGGGTACGCTTTCCAGCTGGCGATGAAAGCCATTTGTGAAGACTGCGCGGACGTGCTCAACAAGATTGAAGCGGCTGCGAGAGCGCTCAATGCTGCGGGACGGATCCAACCCTGTCAAACGGGGATTGAATTGGGCAAAGCGCTAGCCGGGAACGAAGCCTCCAAACAAAAGCTCGCGAGTCGATTCGGCGATGCCTGGCAGAAGATGAAGGAAGCGGGCGGCGCCATTGGAGACGTGTTTGAAGACCGGGATACCGTCAAGAACCAGTCGAATGCGGATGCGGCCTCAGCATTGAAAGGCACGGAATACGATGTCACTGGCAATCTGGTGTGGGATGTCCTGACGCAGGCTGGCCTGGATCAGAATCTCATCGTCATGGTGATGTCGGTCACCGGGACCGTTATTGTCGGGAACGATGGCGATGTTCAAACCCGCGATCCGACGATGACTTTCGAACAGCTAGTCGATAGCCATCTTGGTGACGTGGTGAAAGTATTTAATTGTGGAGGGGACTCGGAATGTTTGAACCCCACGATTACTGATGCGACCGATATCGAAGGATTCGAGAGTCGCGTGTATACCTCCATGAGTAACCTGATCGAAGACCTCTACTCCGGCTCATCGATCAGCGCGACAGATCAACAAATCATCAACATGACCCCGGTCCCCATTCTGACCATGCTCGCCGATTATGGGCGTCCACGGGATGTCGGCAATCAGATTGCGCGATTGTCCTCAGAAGTGGTCGCTGCGGACATGGGGTATCAATGGGTGAAGTGGGCGGCCACCGAAACGTCCCGGAATGTTAGCTATATCCAAAAGGTGAAACCTGAGTGGCCAGGCAATCTGCAAGACTTTCAGGGGCGGCTGCATCAGATCCTAAGAGGGACTAGTGAGAGTCTCGCGAAGCGGCAACGCATGGTGAATAACATCAACCAGCTTATGCAGTTGACGAAGACGCAGGGCGAAATGCGATCGCTGCGGTAGTCGGAGTAAGTCTGTGTGCGATGTGGGGGAGAGGATAGCGCATCATGTGGACGATCTATACGTTTGGCAACGGCGATGTGCTGACGCAGATTCTGCTGGGCATCCGGATCATGATGACCACCGGACGCTTCGAAAGCCTGATGGAGCTCGCACTTCTTGTCTTCGCGATGTTCGGACTCGTGTATTTTGTGTTCAATCGGCGCTTCTTGGTCCCGCTGGTCGTCGGGGCCTTTTTCATTCTCTTTGTAAGTGTCCGGATCACGGTCGACGTGTCCGTGGAAGACCAAGTCAATCCCGATGTGCCTGATCAAATTGTGAACAGTGTGCCCCTGGCGATCGCGTTACCGGCATATATCTCGGGGCAAGTAGGGTACTACACGACTCAGCTTGTCGAAGCGTCCTTTCCGATGCCCGTCCAATATACCCAGGGACAAACATCATTCAATCGCCCGTTATTCGATCTGCAGAAGGTGCTGAATGCGAGACTGCAAGACTCGGATCTGGCTCGCAATACGGATACTTATTTTATGATGTGCGTGTTTCGGGAGGTTGGACTGCTACAGAAGAACCTCGGCACGCTGAGAAATTCTCCGAATCTGCTCAATGATGTCGGAGCCATGAACAATGCACTCACGGCGCTCGGGTATACGGGTGGTACATTGGAGGCGGCTCCGCGGGTCTGTCCGGATTTCTATAGTTCGCTTATCCTCCCAGGATACACCAGCGGCCAGCCTGACTACGAAGGGGCGATGCGGCATTTGCGGACGCAGTTGCAGCTCGATCCGGCCACCGGCAATGAGGAAGGGCTCACCGAGGATATTCGAGCGAATCTCTTGTTGTCCGTCGGGCAATCCGCTCGAGATATGATCAACAATGTGCTGCTCATTCATGCGTGGAAAAACGCCGAATCCGCCGATGCCAAACGTCGCGCGGCAACTGCGGACACCGTGCTGTTGCAGCAGGAGGCGATCCAGAAGGATCTGAAGTTCCAGAGCTACTCGAAGTCCTATGTCGCGCAGAAGGTCGTGCCGTTATTACGGACCATCGTGGAAGGGGTGGTGTACATCATGACCCCGTTCCTTCTGGTGCTCGCCATTTCGCCCGGCATGTCCCGGCTGATGGGCACCTACTGGCGGCTGTTCATGTGGCTGCAGACCTGGTCGCCTCTGTATGCAGTACTGAATTTCGTCATGTTCTGGGAAGCGCGGAGCCGGCTGGGCGCGATCTTGAGTTCAAACGGAGTGGGGCAGTCCGTCAACTATGCGACGTTGGACCGAATCAACGAACATGTCGCCATGCTGAACTCCACGGCTGCCGATTATGTGTGGCTCGTGCCGGCGATCGGGTTTGGACTGATGTGGGGTGGCAGCCAGGTGTTGGGATCGATCCTGGCGGGATCGCGAACGGCGGAAACTGTCGCTGGGCAAGTGGGCGGGCAGTTCTCTCGTGGGCTCGGTGCCAATTTGGAGGAAGGGCCCTCCTATCGACACGAACAGCGCGGTGCCCAGTTCGGGGAGATGATCGGCCATGACGTCGAGCCGCAGATGACCGTGCCGGCCGGCCCCGGTGGATTTCGTGTCGATAGTCAATCCGGAACGAGTGAGATTCACGACTCCCAGGGTGGCATCACCAGTATCGGCGCGAATGGTATTCAAAACTACAAAGGCCCAGAAGGGCAGTATGCCATGGATTCGAAGGGGCACCTCCTGAGTGGGGTATTCCGTCACAAGATGACCGATCCTCAGTCCGGGAAGCAGGTCGATGCACAAACCTCGGTGTTCGGGTCGATGGTGGAGCATCGTTTCGATACGATGGGTGAGGACGGCGCCAGAAAGAGCGTGCTCGTACAGGAAAATCAGGACACCGGAGAACTCGTGGCGCGTACGGAACAATCTGTTCGGAAAGGCTTGTCCGAGACGCGTACGATTGCCGACGATGGAAGTCAGAGTTTCTCACGATCTGGGAATGTCCCGCTGTTTCTGGAAGTCGCGGGCGAGACACGTCCCGATGCCGGATTTGTCCAAATGATGGGGGAGCGTGGGCCAGGAGAGCGGGCAGACACCATCACGCAGTCGATGTTTCAGAGCACGATGGGGGCGAAGCAATCGTATACCGGCCGGTTGGTCGAACGGGATGGACAGTTTCATTTTCTGGCGACCGAGGGCGGGGCGATCCGAGGATTTGACAACAAGGATACGGAAGCCGCCGTCCACAGGGAATCGTTCGTCTCCCCTGACGGCTCCAATTATTTTGTGGAGACTGGGCAAGCACAACAGATGGTCTTGGGGAAGGATGGCGTGACTCGGCCGATGGAGGGATATGTCAGGGCCTTTGGGTCAGTCGATCGCTCAGACCCTGCCCATCCGCGAGACATCTACTCCAGTTACAGTCTGACCAGTGATGAGGGTGGGCACGCGCACACGGTGACGGGGACATTAGGCACCGATGCATCAGGGCGGCAGTTCCTGGTGGAAGCCACGGAACACTTCGAGTCAGGCACGAGCGGCGTCGCTCACGACACCCAGACGGTCGGCTCGTATACCCTGAGCGGCACGTTCACGGCATTGAGCCATGGGGAAGCCAATCAACCTGGAGTGCCGACAGCCTTCTTCGGCTCGGCGATCGACAATAGCAAGCCAGGGTCGCCGGCGTTTCAAGCCAATGCGCTGCTATACGACGGCCAGGTAAGCTTCTTTGATGGGCGAGAGGGAGGGACCAAGAGTATTTCCGGGGAACGTAATCTGACGGATGGCACGCATTTGTCAGGTCAGTTCACCCAATTGAATACGATGGGACAGGACGGCCATCAAATCGAGATGTTTCATGGATATGCTCAGCAACCTGGAGCACCGGCCCGTGATGTAACAGGGCTGATTGATAATGGCAACCTTGTGGCGTTTAATGGCACCTCTGGGTCTCACGCCAGAGACATTGTCGAAAAAGGATCTGGGGTGTCTGGTCGGCAATATGGGTTCCAAGATACCCTGATGGCTCCAGGGGGCACACATTCCGTAAGCACCTTTGAGGGCGTGTCTGTGGACGCCCAGGGGCGAGCCTTCAAAAACTCGTCAGTTGAGTTGGATGGGGTCCGTGTGTATAGCGATCAGATGAGAGGATCGCGCCAGATGACCGTGGAATTCGAGCAGTCCCTACGAGGGTACAACGATGAAGTACAGTCGATCGATAAAGAGTCAGGTTGGCGCCGGATCAATGACGGGCATCGCGATATGGATGTATACGCCAATCTCTACTACGGTCCAACAAGCAGTGAGACGGGCGAGCGTAAGTTACTGGGCGGGACGATTACCAACGTGACCGACAACACCTATTCCACCTTCATGAAGGACGGTGAAGGCAATGAGGTGTGGGGGATTGCCAGGTCTTTGGAAGATCCAAACAGCGAGGCTATGAGCGGCTCTTTCGATCAGACACTCAAGGTCGTGGCTGCCAAGAATGGAGCGGTAGACACGCAAGTCCTTGGTCCGATGAAAAGTGATGGAGGCCAACGCGAGGTCTTGTATCACTCGGTGTTAGGCGGATTGGACTCGCAGTACTTTAACAATGAGCGCAAGTCAGGCGTCTTCACCGTGCCTGATCCAATGCATCCCGGACAGACGAAAGAGTTACAAGGGACGTTCTACTATAGTCCTCAATCTGGCCAGTTGATTGCGTCCGAAGTCACGGATGTGCAAACAGGAAAGGTTGGGCAATACCGCACCGATGCGCAAGGGCAAGAACACTTCCAGGTGGTGGAGTATACACAGTCGCCTGACGGCGCGAGCGTGATTGCAAGTACCAGGGAGCTATCGAAGCATGAGTATGCAGCCCATGGATTTGCGGTCAACGACACTCTCGACAGCAGCGGGAATGTGCTGAGTTCGTCCGGTAACAAGGGAGCCGATTTTCATGACTTCAATCGCGTGCAGTTTCATCATGATAGTGGAGCGAATTTGACGATTACCCAAATGGCGTTTGCGGCCAAAGGCACCGATATTACCAACCCCACGCAAACGGACGAGGCGATTGCCTATGGCCTCGAATTTGGTCGGATTGGAATGGATGGGGCTTCGCGATATTTGATCCTCAAGGGACGAATGGGGAAGTTTGGTGGCGGAGCGGCTGGGGGGACACCGTTTCAGTCAGGCGGTGGACCCCTGCCGGATGGACCTGGTGGCGGTGGGGGCCCAAGTGGTCTCTTGGACTCGCATCAAAATATGGGTGCCTGGTGGAAAGAGTATTCCGGCGTGATGGATAATGCTATATCCTTTGCGCGTAGTTCTGTGGAGCATTTGGAAAAGACCGGCCGCGCACAAACAATGTCTCCCGAAGAACTACAGAACTTCGCTGCCAATGCCGCCTATAATGCGGTACGCACATCGGCCATCGGCATGTTGGGTGAAGAGGCGTCGAATGCGTTTGGGACCATGCCTAAGTGGCAGGTAGGCCAAGAGTCGTTGTTGAAGGTTGAGCGAACACAGCCATCGGCCCCAAGCACTAGTAAAGAGAAGTAGGTAGCGAATGGTTTTGTCCAGAGTGGAGGTCACATGCGGCCGTATCAGATAGCGCTAGTTGCGGTGATGGTCGCAATCGTTGTCAGTCAGTCAGGTGGTGCGAGAGCGGAGTCGCCAAAAGATGGATGGTTAGGGGCGTTCGTTGGCTCGGAGATTCCAGGAGTACCAATCAAGCGCTCAACTATCGCTGTTGGGTCGGAGCAATTTAGTCCCTCCTCCAGTGGGAGTTCTCTGGCTGTATTAAATGAAGTTGTAGAACAGTGTCGGGGAAGCAGAAATGGGCGAGCAATGGTTAATATTAGGATCGTGAACACTGTCGGGGAAACCTCTGAACTTCAGGCAGACAAAAAGACCTATAGGACCTATCCAGGGTCATTGTTAATCACTGTGTATGGTGATTGCGTGCTTGAGGTGCAGGATGCGAAGTGAGACTGCTAAGAGCAGGACTGATATTTTGCGTGGAAGATGGTTTGGAGATAGTCCTTAAACATACGCGCATCTTCCGTCCAGTCACGGCTAAAGTGCAACACGTCATATCTGATTCGTTCCGCCTTCTGAATATCCACAAACTCTAGAATGGCCGTCTCCTGATCGGCCGCTCCGCTCCTGATGGTGAGTGCCACAGAGGCGGGAATCCATTACCCAAAAAGAACAGCTGTAAACCCCCTCTCGTCTGATCCGGTTCGTCTCCCCGACGAGCTGCGTGACTCCCACCGTCCATCCCAAGCCATCGCTGTGGAGTGACGGTGCCACTCGTGGCGGCTCTACAGCCGTCGTTGAGGTGATGTCGCGCGATTCTTTGAACGTCTGCAACGTGGTCGGCGTGAAGACGGGGGCACAGGATACCCCGGTGACCAATCCGAGCAGGATCACGCTGATCGTCCGGCAAGATGACAGCGATGTAAGTGCCACGAGGGCGCGGACCTTCTCTCTGGACGATAGCCGAAGCGGACGGGGACTGTTCCGGTAATACCTGTTGGGCATAGTTGTGAGACCGGGTCTCGAACTACAGGCACATGGCAGGTGCATACACAGGTCAAAAAACTATAGCGCAGGCGAGTAACGAATGGTGCAGGTGGGAGACTTAGTGATGGCTCGGGTCATTCGGATGGATCCGGGGCACAGCGCATATCTGCTGTGGGCGGATTCCATCGGGCGGTACGCCATCCTGCCGCATCAGCATGCCGATCGTCAGTACAAGGTCCGCGATTCCCTGATGGGGGCTGTCTATAAGGTCGGTGACGAGTTTCCGATGCTCTCGCAGCGATCGATGCACTATTTCCGCCGTATCGCGGAGTTAGTGCTGGCTCCGGTCTTGGCGGATGACCATGTGCATATCAAGCGCGTGGCGACGTCTCGAGCCGCGTCGTTTGTGAAGGTGGCTGTCGACACCTATCGCTCGGGAGAAGATGTCATCGCGGCCTGCAAGCCCCTGTTGTACGAGTTTCGTACCTACACCTCCCGCACGATCGCTCTCGTGAAGTATCACTCGGAGTTGGAATCTTACATTCGCGAGGCGTTAGCGCCTGCTCCGAGTCGGTCGGTGCGTCGAGTGGATGTGTATCGGGAGGAGCACCAAGCGCGAGTGATCGTCGAGCCGGGCACGATTGCGCAGTTTCTTGGTCGCAAGGGGATGAATGCTGCGGTGGCTAGCAAATTGACTGGATATGGACTGGTACTCGTGGACGAAGGGGATCTGGGTAAGGTGGGAGGGGCGTAATCGAGGAGGTGAGGCATGGCTCATGGGGTGGACGTAGAACAGCAACCGGGGATGGTACGGCGTGAGGGCCCGTCTCTTCGGAGTGCGTCTCCGACGAACGGACGAAGGCCCGATCGGGCGGAAGAGAACAGGAAGCGGATGGAAGATCCGAATTCGATTCTCCTGTTACCACAGACAAAGGCGGGGATGGCCTGTGTGTCCCTGTTGTACATGTTCGACAAGGTTGTCCATCGGCTTCGGCGGGCAGCAGGGTCTCAGCTCTCCGTTGAGCAAGTGCGCAATGAGTTGGCTCGTGTCGAGCAATGGGTGGCACGGGCAAAGGGGCTCCTACGAGAACTTGGAGTGGGCGAGTTCGAGTTGCTTCCCCAGGAGCTGTATCCCGATTTGAAAGAGCGGAGCGTGATGGCGGCGAGGCGAAATGCGCGGGTCATTACACCACGGGTGGGAGACACGGTGAGACTGGTGCCGGTGATTCGCGCACTCGATAGCGCGCTCAACAGTATTCGTCTCCGAGCGGAAGATCTCAGTCCGTATGTGAAACATTTTCAGGCCGTCGACGAGCTCGTAGTGGCCCTGCACGATGTCATCGGTCATGTCGCCCGCGTGACGGTGACGGAGTATGAACCGCGGGGCGCGGTGAAGGCATTTCTCCAGGAAGGGAAAGAGAGTCAGTCAACTCTGTCGTAAGAAAGGAGCACGGTATGTGGCCACGCATGGCGGTCGTTGGTCTCGCGGTGTTGTCCGGTTGCGTCAGCGCCGGGGAATATCAGGACTTGGAAACCAAGTACCAGCATCAACTCGCAGTGAAGGAAGTCATGGAGACCGAACATGACGAGCTGTCCCACCGAGTCGATAACGTGTCCCAGGTGTATCGGCATGTCGCGCAAGAGCAAATGGGGTTGAAGGCTCAAGCGGAAACGCTGCAGGGGGAGATCCTGACCGTGAAGGGCGTGGTGAAAGATACCCAGAGTCAGTACGAGGCCCAGCGGGCGCAGTTTGCGCAGCAGACACAACAACTGTCCGGTGTCGACGCGCGTCTGCAAAATATTGCGGGGAAGATCGAAACCCTCACCGAAACGACGGTCGCCTTAGCCAATCGCTTCGAACGTGTCGAACTGTCGATAGGGAAACTAGGGAAGTCCCTGCAGGCGCGAGGGGGTGCTCCCGAGGTCTCCAAAACGCGTGTTCAGGTGGGTGAGGGAAAGTCGGGAGGTGCTCAGAAAGCGGACCCTGTCGCCAAGGCGGGCAGTCCGAATATGGAGGGGAGTGCCGGTGCAGGGGCAGTGGGCTCCGGTAGTGAACCAGGTGGGACGAGCCTGGCGGCCGCTCCGAGCCCGGTGGCGCCAACCACGGCCCCGGCTAAACCGGATGTTCCGATGGTTGTTTCTCCGAAGGTGGTCGAGGCCAAGTTCGAACCGGCTGGTTCCAAGCCCGATGCGGACAAAGGGTGGTTGCGGCGTTTTCTGGATGGCTTCCGTGGGGGGAACGGGCAAGTCGCGGAACCTGTGTCTACTCCACCGACTGCCGGTTCAGTAGGAAAAGCCTCACCTGGACGCCCCCTTCCTCCGTCGGTCGATGGCGAGGTGATGGCCGCGCCGATGAACACACTGACGATCAGCACCGAGGGGGATGCCCCGAAGAAGGCTGAGGTGTCACCGATTGATACCGAGAAGCGATAGGCAGGAATGAAAATTCTCACGGTAGATGTCATCCCTGGGCATGCCTATCGGTACTTTCAGGCGTTGATTCAGATCGAGACTGTCGGGATCGCGTCCTGGCGGGATGCCGTGGTCCGTTTCACGGATTTCTGGGGCGGGCGCGCGAAGACATACGACAGCCCGATCGTCCATGCGACTCAGAGCATGGTGGATCGGCTTGCGCAAAGCGCTGCCTCCCTGGGGGCCGACCTGATTATTGGATTCGACATTCAGATCCATCAGGTGACCGCACGGTACTGGGGGTGGGGGATGGCGCAAATCGTCATGCGCGGAACGCCGATCCAGTTTACAGATCGTCACGCGATGGGGACGATCTTTGCGGGTGAATCGGCCCCCTTCGTCGCGAGTGGCGAGCCTCCACAACATCCGGCGGACGGGAATTTCCAGGGAGAAGCCGCAGGGATGGCCGAGATGCCGGTGCCATCGTTGGATACGGCTCGGTTCGGTACGCGGGTATAGAGGAGGCTGTTAGCGATGAAACGCACGCTCACGGGGGTTTTCCTTGCGGTCTGTCTGGCGTGTGGTGCGAGAGAGGCCCGTGCCGATTGTAGCGGGATTGATGATGCCTACCTCAAAGCAAAGTGCGAGGTGGAGGGGCAAAAGTCCTCGGGCTTGATTGGTGGGGGGATTTTGGCGCCGAACATGACAAGAGTACCGCGGTACTCAGGAACGCCGGGCTGTGTCACGGCAGGATGTTCCGGGGCCGCTGAAGAGAAGTATTACGATGATCCTGGAAGTTTGAGTGCGGCTGGCGGCACGGCCGCCGGTAGCGATGAGAGGTACACCCAAATACGGCAGAGCAGGGTGGACCGTGATGGATGGGACTTACGGACGAGCGGTGCAGTGACGACGGCTCAATCTGCGGCGGAGACCCTACCGCCGGATTCCATCACATGCGGCAGCCAGAATAGTTCAGTGCCGTTTTGCGTGGATACCAACACTCCCCCAAATCAGAATCTGGCGTTGGCGGCAACCTGGTTATCGATGACGAAGAATGTCGAAGAGGATTGGGATCCGGACCGGCTGCGGATCTTCACGGGCAAAAGGAGTACCTGTGATTTCAGCACGATCGGGCGCTCCCTGATCAATTGCTGTGATTCGGACCCCGACAAATTGATAGGGAAATGCTCGGATGAGGAGATCGCGCTGGCGCGTGACAAACAGGATTGGAAGGCCCGTTTGATTGGAACACATTGCGTGGATAAGGGGCCGTTTGGTGTGTGCCTCCGCAAAGAAGAGGTCTACTGCACTATGAAATCCGAGCTCGGGCGAATGGTTCAAGAGCAAGGCCGTGCGCAGTTGGGCATGACCTGGGGATCAGCGGATGCGCCCCAGTGTGACGGATTTACGGTAGATCAGTTCAGCGGGTTGAATTTCCAGGCGATGGATTTCACCGAATGGTACAAAAATGTGTCAGCGAATATTGACCCGGCCGTGATCACGAAGGAAATGGCGACGAAAATATGTACCTACACGGGCACTTGTTAGGGCGGGAGTATCGTGGGCGTCAGGGTGACATCCTCCAGACCACAAAGTCTCCGTTCAACGTGGCTGTGTCTTGCGGTGGTGAGTCTCGTTGTCTTGCCGGACAGTGTCGGGGCGGAGATGCCCCCGGACCGGTTTTGGTATGTGAACCACAGTTGCGTCGTGGCGGCGGCGAACCGCTACGCGGTGACCGTACAAATATTGGAAGCGATCATTCTGGTGGAGAGCGAAGGGGATCCGCATGCAGTGAATGTGAACCGGGATGGGAAGGGGGATCGACGAGGACCACTATCCTTAAAGCAAGCCAAGGCATTGGTGGCGGAACTGTGGAAGACGGGGGCGAATTTTGATGTCGGAATCGCGCAGATCAACAGCGTGCATATGCGGCACTACAAAATCGATCCGGTCCATTTTCTCGATCCCTGCATCAATATCCAATGGGCGGCGTTTGTCTTGCGGCAGAAGATCAACGAGTACCAAGAAACGTGGACAGCCGTAGGCCGATACAACGGGAGTCGCAACATCGCGGGCTACAGCTGGAAGGTGTACCGGGCACTTGAGCGGCTCGCAGGCATCAGACGAGCCCGCGGGTTGCTGCGATGAGTACGCTGGCTGGGCCGGTACGGCTTTCGAAAGGAGAGTCTGTGAGCAACCGAGAAGCAGAGCAGTGTGCCACTGGGAATGTGTCGCGCGCACGGTGGGCGTTTGATGTGACGCCAGGCCGTGAAAAACACGTGGTCTTGCAGCTCCGGGAGCTGGGGTGCACGAGCGTGGAACGTCCAACGAAAGGCTACGTGATCGCTCAGTGTGATCCGACGGCCGTTCCCGTGATCAAGGGGCTGCCTGGAGTGGTGAGAGCGCTGCCTCTAGTAGATACCGACGTCTTCGAGGACCTCAGCAATGAGCCACTTCCGGCTAAGGTTTCCGATCTGGTGCAGGTCAGTTCTGGGCCCTATGCGCAGATGACGGGGATCGTGCGAGCCTTGGAAGGCGAGGATGTATTGATAGATGTGAGCTTGATGGGGCGGGTTGTGCGTGTCAGGGCTAAAGCGGCGCATGTGAGCGTGATGCCGTTACCGGAACCCTGGAGGTGACATGCTCGGGAGATTGTGGGGAGCGTGGCGCGGCGGCTCTGCAAGAATCGACGCTGGAGAAACAACTCAGCGGGTGGTACCGAGCCAGATTGAGATCACCCTGGAAGACCTGGCCAAAGACGTATGGCTGCCGCTGAATTTGGACTTCATTCAGCAAACAGGGGAGTTGGTCGAGGAAGCTGAGCCGACGGTCAGTCCAGTGGAGCATGCCGCGGCTGAGCTTGAGGAGACCATCGCTCCTGCATCCCTGGCATCTCCCAGTGCACCCGCTCTCGTGGTTGGCCCATCCTCCGCCCAGCTGACGACTCCTCCTGAGGAAGTCCCACAGGCAGCCACACCCGATCCCGCCACCTCACCACGCCCGGTGTCCTCTGGCCGGTCGTCCGCACTCATTCGGGATTTCATCATGCCCTATCAACCGGTGATTGAGAGCCAGCGCGCACTGGAGCCACTGCTGACGGTGGTGAAAATTCTGGAGGAATATGGGGATTGTCCATCGATTGTGACGGCCGGTGTCGAACGTGATGAGGAATGTACGGACCTCTATTCCATTCGCGATACGCTCGCGAAAGTCACGTTGCGAGACCATACCTATCGGGTCACGGAGTTAGCGTTGGCGGTGCTCAAGCAAACCTACCGGGACGGGGATCTCATGATTCCGAAGGTACTGGTGGCAGCACTGGGGCATGATCTGGGCAAGATTCCACGTTTTCGTGCCACGGCCGCCCATGCGATGGGGGATCATCCGGTCGTGAGTGCTCTCAAGCTCCAAGAGTGCTTTGCTGGGACGTCCATCCCATGGTTCAGTGAAGTGTTGGATGCCATCAAGGGCCATCATCGGATCGGGAAGGATCGGCTGGGCGTGATTCTTCGGCAAGCCGATGGGCAGGCTCGCGTGAAGGAGATGATCCTCAGTACGCAGGAGATGCAGGAGAAGCCGTTAGACAGCTGGTGCGCGGGATCAGAGGTCTTGGCGATTGTGGCGCCTCGGATCAATCGTCCACTCAAAGGAAATAAGTGGGCGGCGTTTTCCCTCAAAGGGGTCGTCTATGTGACGCCCGACGCCCTTCTGGAGGCGGCCAAAGAGCTGGCACGGCAGAAGAAGATCGTCGAAATGGGACTCATTCGATCGACCGATCGAGAGGATACGCTCCGGAGACTGGTGAAAATCCTGGGTGCTGCAGATCTCTTGGCCATGGAGATTGGGGAGCATTTCTACGGCCGGCCGTTCGACATTTTCACGAAGAAAGCGGGGATCAAACAGCGGGGCTATTTCGTGCCGGTCAAATTGGAGGCATTTCGGATCGCCGAATCGGAACTCGAGTCTCGCAAGGTGGCCTTTATGCAGTTAGTGACCGAATTCCAACTCGGTCGAGGATAGGAGTGCAGGTATATGGACCCGGAAACATTTATTGCCGTGTCATCGTGGGTGAATACGACGCTGCTGGCCGGTGTCCCGCTCCGGATCCTGGCCTCCGCCACTCTGGCAGCGACGTTCTGGTTTGGGGCCTACAAACAGCGCATTGCGCTGGGGTTCTTATTTTTCATGCTGACGATTCTGCTGGCATATTTTCGACCACTGATCAACCTGATCGGCTCGGGGAGCATGTAACAATGGAGCAATCAGCGGCGCGGCGAGGACCGATCTTTGCGGAGGGGGCTTCAGGCCGAAGCCGTCCGCGAAGTCTGATTGCGGCGATCAGCGAAATTCAGGAGTTGGCGGTGGTCGAGAAGCTCGGTACGCCGCTTCCGGAACATCTCATTCTGCTCGATCGCAGCTTTGCCTATACCGAGGTGGGCGTGCATAGCGTCGTGGTCGATGGGCTGATCAACATGCTAGGGGTACCGATGGGACTGGGCGTCTTAGGGAGCTTGATGCCGATCTTCGGAGATCCAGATCCGAGCCTCTTCGATCAGGTATTCGCGCAGCTCATTGGGGTCACCTACGGCGTGGGGTATGCGGTCATGATTGGACATAACCTCGGCTCCTGTTACATCGGAAAGGTCTGCAAACGGGCCATTCAGGACATATATCAGTCGATGATCGTGGCCAACATCATCAAGGTCATTCTCCTGTCGGTCTTTTTTAATTTTATGTATCAGCTCTTGACGCCGGAACATGTACAGGAGGGGGTCAAGCTGCTCTGGCCGATACTCCGGGGAGTGATGTCCGATCAGATGGTAGTCGGGGTGCAGGACTGGGTGATCAGTATGCGTGAAGTCATGATTCCGTCGGCGACAATGGTTATTCTGGTCACTATTGCCACTCTCTGTGTTCCTTATGTCTATTTTGTGATTGGCGGTCGCGAGGCGGCGGAAGAAAAACGACGCAATCGCTTGTATGACGTCTGCTAAGAACGGTCATGCCCAGGAAGACGGAAGAGCCTACAATGTCAATCGGCATGATTAACGTGAAAGTGCGGCTCCAGGACATCAGCGGTACCGGCCTTGGGTGAAGCGCGGGGAGCTGAGGCTCTCTGTACGTCCGTACAGATACTGATTCGTATGCTGCATGTTCTTAGCGACAGTCAACTTGCTCTCTCTCTGTGAGTATCGAAGAGGAATGTAGCGAGAGTGGATGCTGCGCCGACGGCAAGTCTGGCATGGCGTGGTGTCAGTGTTCCCGTATGGGCATGCTTGCCATGCCCGGTGCCGTAAAGGCCGCGTAGCTCAGCGAGGTTGTTTCCGATGGTTCCGAGATTTTGAAGGAGGCGTTTAATAATGTCGCTGCCGCGCGCTGAATCTTCTACATCGTCGGGAACGAGCTTCAGTTCCTTGAGGGTGGCTTTGGTAAGTTCCGGGATATCAGGTTTCCCAGGAAGCGATTTCCCGCGCTGTGCAAGGATGGTCTTGCAACAGGTTTCGATCAGCTCTTTGGCCGTTCCGATGGCGTGAGCCGGATCGGATTGAACGCATTGTTCCATGCGCCTGATTTGTTTCGTGAGGTGGCGGGCGTCGAAGGCGGCACTCCACGTTGGGGTATCTCAGTCCGATGGAGTTCGAACGGCAGGCTAAATGAGCGTAGGATGGTGTCAACTAAACCGGCAGCAGGCCGATTAGAGCGAACAGAGGTCCTCGCCTACTTCACCAGTTCCATCAGCTTTCCGTAGCTGTTCACGACGTCATACTTCGCCTGGTCTGACGTGATTTTGGCAAAGAATTTGCGGGCGCATTCGATTTTAGTTTCCTCGATCTTCCGCAGGTCCATTGACGACATCGAGCCTTTGGTCTCCGCCACGAAGTAGACGTGCTTCACTTGTCCGGCCTCAAAGGCAATAGCCCAGTCTGGATTATAGTTCCCGACTGGGGTTGGAATGTGGAAGGCTTTGGGCAACTTGGCATACACCACGACTTCAGAACTGGCATCGAGTTCGCCGACAAACGTGCGCTCATTGCTGGAATCGGTAAGAACGTAATCGTAAATGTGGCGGTTGGCCTTGAACCCCTTGCTCAGATCTTCCTTCTTTTGCTGTGCGAAGATGTCGATGGTGTGGGTCTCTTCCAGTGGATTGTACGTCAGATGCTCGATGATCACCGTGGCTTTTTGTTCATTAATGAGTGTGCCTGCCTTCAAAATGAAATCTTCAGGGTTGGTTTTGTATTGACCCAGTACGGCGAGGTTGATACCGCGCAGGATGGTGGCAATGGTCCGCCGAGTGAGCTGGGTCGCTTCCGCCAGCTTGCCAAGAAGATCATATTTCACAGCGTACCGGGCGGACACTGGAACACCACCACCTTCATCGCCGGGCTACGCGTGGGGGCCGTGATCGCGCCGATGGTGCTCGACGGCCCCATGGACAAAGAAGCGTTCCTCGTCTACGTGCGCGAGTTCCTCTGTCCGGCACTGCACGTAGGAGATATCGTCATTGCCGACAATCTCGGCAGCCATAAGAACGACGACGTGCGCGAAGCCATCGAAGGGGTCGGCGCCACCATCCGCTATCTGCCGCCGTACTCCCCGGACTTCAACCCCATCGAAATGGTCTTCTCCAAGCTCAAAGCCTTGCTCAAAAAAGCCGCTCACCGCACCGTCGAGGCGCTTTGGAACGAAATCGGAACACTCCTCGACGCCTTCTCTCCGCAGGAATGCGCCAACTACTTCAAATCGGCAGGGTATGTGTCTGTTTAAATGCAAACTGCTCTAGAGAGAGAGAATCAGCGGGGCGTATCCGCCAAACGCACTCCTTACGCCTTTGCTCAATTCGTTCAGTTGTCGAACGAGCACCACGAATTCCTCTTCCCCTTCCACTCCACCATCCGGATCGATAAACCGGACCATGTTTCCCTTGAGTCCGGTGATCACCCGCGCATGTGCGGAGAACTGTTGCGAGGGATCGTCATCGACGGCGATCCATAACGGTCCTCGCTCGGAGAGGCGGCTCGAAAGCGACGCCAGCGTGATGGCTCCGCTGCTGGCATCGCGCAGCTTGAACGTGTCCTTGAGCGCTGCGATTTCCGAAGGTTTGATCCCTCCGTTGCTTTGATACTTCTCGACATACTCCGGTCCGCCTTCGGCGAGGACCGTCTCAATCGGCATGGTTGCCTTCCGCTGAAACGAGATCAGCATCGTGAGGGCTGCCGCCCAGCAACCCTGCGACTTGACCTGGTCGACAGCGGGCACGCCGTCAATCTGCACATCGGTGGATTGTGCGCTTCCGTTTTTGTCTGCGAACTTCGCCTCGACTGTTTGTTTGCCGTCGCCGCTTTCGCTGGAGACATTCACTTTTCCGGAACCGCTGACGACCTTGTTCAACGCATCCTTGACGGCCTTTTCGCCGGTGAGCGGCTTGTCGCTTTCGCCACCCGTTCCGTTCATCGAACCGATCAGCTTATCGATGACCGTTTTGGCGTCTTCCTTGCTCATGTCGCCGTTCTTCACCGCTTCGGTGACCTTCTTCATGACGTTTTCGCTTTGGCGATTCGCGAATGAGGCTTTCGCTCCAGCCGCCGCCATCTTGCCGAAGAAGTTCGCCGTTTGCATAGCTCGCTGGAACGCCCCCAGAGCATTGGCCTGGTTCAACTCAAGGCCGGTGACGTCCTTGAACAGATCCTTCTGCCCGAGTAGCTTGGTGAAATCGGTGAGCGCAGTGGGCGCCGGCGCTTCGGGCACGTTCTGGATTCCGACGATCGGCGCCGTGAAGGGCGTCGGTTCCGTGTCGGGCGGAGTCTGGCGGCGCGTCTCCGTGGAGGTTTCCTGAATCGGCGTCGGCTCCTCTTCAATCGGCTCGGACGCCCAGTCCCAGAAACGCTTGTTGTCGAGGATCGCACAACTGTTGCACTCGCCCAGAATGGCTTCGGCGTGGACACCGCGTGTCGGCACGCTGATTCGCTTTGGCGCAAAGGGAATCGCCGGACGGTAGGCCTCCAGTAGGTCGATGGGCCTGTCCGGATCCTCCGCATTCTTTACGACGGGATCCAGTACATAACCAGGTGCAACGGGCAGCACAAGCGAGTTGCCTATGATGCTGATGAGCCGGTTTTCGGTCACGGAGGCGACTGAACGGCCTTCGGAATCGGGGGCGATGAACCCGTCGAGCAACATGAAACGTCTGCCTGGATCCATGAGCCACCAGATCACATGATGATAGTGCTCAACATGCTCGTTGAGATGCTTGAGAAGACGATCGCGCAGGCGCAAGTCTTCCAACCGCGGGTTCAGCTCCTCCCATTTCGCCAAAGCGTACGTGGCGAGGAATACCGCGTCTCCGGCTTTGATCTCGTCACGTACTCTCCGGGGAGACAGCAACGCAAAGCTGCGGTAGCGGTTGCGATAACTGACATGCACGTAGCGGAGGATGCTGCGGGAGCCCGGAGTGATCTCGCCGAGTGTCGTAGAAAATCGAACGGCCTTGATGCGAGCGCGCGCGACCTGCTGATTTGATGGGAGGACGCAGCGGAAGGCAATGAGATGCTCGCGGCCCGCACGATAGTCCGAGACCATGGTGAAGTCGGCAGTGACCGGAACGTACACCGGGGTTCCGTTGACATCGACGCACAGCTCGAACTGCAGCGTGTCCGCGAACGCCCTGGCAATGCGAGGCGCCAGTTCATCGGCGAAGATCTTGTCGGCCAAAGCGCGCTCTCGGACGCTCTGGTCATAGGCTCGCGCGGCGGCGCCGGGGCCGAACAGGATATTCCATGTATTCCAGTTGTTATTCAGGTAGTCGTTGATGTCTTCGTTCTCGCGCGGCTCCCGCGGCCGGCGGATATCGAGTTCGACGCGGAGTTCGCCCCACAGCTCGGTCATCGCTTCGTCGGCGTACCGGGCGGGCGGAAAATCGCTGTCTACATATCCGGTAAGAATGCGCTCGATGGCATCGAACCCGCCTGCCAGCGTGCGGTCGCGGAGGTGTTGCGAGAGAACATCGCGCCAGCGTAGCGACTTCATCTCGTCAAAGCGCGTCATCTGGAGCGGGATGAACAGGCACTGCTGAGCGGACGCAAGCTCGAGATCCACGCGGTAATGCTTCAGGACTTCGAAGTACTCGACGGTCATGGAATGGCAGTGATTGTAGTTGGCGACCACCTCCGCGGTGACCGATACAGATTCGTGCTGCTGGCGGCCGGTGACGACGGTCGCGCGCTGGCTACGCACGGCTGTGGCTGCCTGCTGCGTGCGGTCGGAGATGTCTTGTCCCGCCGATGCGCTTAACGAGCGGGCGGAATTCTGCCAGGCTTGAGAGTCGGACCCGCCGCCCCCGCCGGCCACTCCGAGCCCAAAGAAACCTCCCGAAAACGGAATGCCCAGCCCCAGACCGCCTCCGCCGCCCCAGGTGCGCGTACTGGAACCGGCGCGAATGCTTTCGGTGATGGTGGAGTTCACGATCTCGGCAACGTCTCGATCCCGGCTCAGGTCCGCGCTGAAAGATTCGGCTACGGTGCGCGATTCCGTTCGCATGCCGGTCTCCCGGCGATCCCAGTCGACGACCACGATCTGGCGCTTTTGCCCCGGTGCAAGCGGCAGCGAGTAGAGCAGATCGCCGAGCGAGTAGCCGTCGGCGCGCCACACCTGCCGCCACTCAAGCAGGTGTCCGTGCGCGATGGTGGCAGCCTGGTACGTCTTCGGCTGAGCATCCCACTGCGGCATGTTGCCGGCGGCGATCGGGGTTCTGCCGCTTGCGGGAGTCGTCTCCGACGCTTGTCCGAGTTGCTCGAACGCGCGATGCCGTTCGGCGGTCATGAGGGCGACGGGCGTAAAGCCGTCCGGGTCGGCCAGGGCATGGCGGAGCGTATCCTCCGACAGCGACGAAGCCCGCTCCATGATGGCGTTCACGACTCTGTCCTTCGCGGCGGTTTCACGCCACGCGCGAACGGCGGCGAGACCGGTTGAGCGATAGGTGTGACTTTCCAGCCGTAATGCATCGAGCGCCGCCTCGCCATTGCGTAGAACGGCTGTGCCGCGCGTGCTCGGCTGCGTCCCTGTGACGCCGGCCGCAGCCTGCCCTAACTGCGTGTCCAGTGCGTTCACGCCATAGGCGAGTTCCGCCGCCAAGGTCAACGCTGTCGGCGATAACGGAGGCAGCGGACGCGGGCGTGGGGGCTTCGACGTGAACAGGAATGGATCGGTCGTGCGAACGAGGGACTGGAAGTTGTACTCCTCGATCGTGCGATTCGGAACGGCAAGGTTGACACAACCGCCCGCAACCGGATCGGCCGCGAACACCCCGGAGCCGACAAGTTCTTCATGACCAGGCGTTCTCGGCAGCGTTGATTCTTTGCAGTCGCACTGGGCTTCTTCAGTCGACGACGGAAGTGGCGTAAGGTCAACCAGGATATCGGTGGATTCGACGGGCAGTCCATCGGGGGTCTGCTTCAGCGCGAATCGCTTGTTCGGCCCGCGATGTCCCGGCACCTCGATTTCCAGGGACCGCCACGCCGCGCGCGGGATCTCGACAACTGCAACCCCTCGGGGGTCGGCATACGAGGCGCCCAGCACATTCTGAACGGGCTCGGTTCCTCCGGCGACGGGGTGAATGCCCCAGACCGACACCAACTGGTTTGCGGCGCGATCCTGTTCCGCCTTGTCATGGAGGTTGATGCGCGTCTTGAGAGGTCCAAGCGCAGGATCGGTGGGGGACGTTTCCGGTGCCACCGGCACTGCGGTATGCGGAAGTACCTTGATGGTGAAGTCGGAAAGCGTTGGCTGCGGCAGGAAGGCGAGGCGCTCGCCGGAGGGAGCGCGAACCGCGACCTCCATCGGGCTGCTGAGCGTGAGGCCGGATTTGACATCGAAGCTGAACTTGCCATCATCCGATACCGGCACGCGCACGAACGTTGGTGCCAGGATGCGAGCTCCGGTCTCGGCAGAGATAAGGGCGGGGATAAAGATTTCGACCTGATGTCCCGCATAGCCCGAACGTGCGCCGGTGAGCTGTCCATTGAGCTTCATTGCCTTCTTTCTCCTCACGCGATTGCCGGATCGCTGACTGTCAGGCCGGTGGGGATGGTGACCTCCCCGATTTTGATGACCAGCTCGTCACCGGGCTGCGGCACGACTCTGACAAAGCCGCTGAGCAGAGGTTCGAGTCCCTGCACGACCCCGAGCGCTTCCATCCTTTGACCGCCAATTTCCGCGGTCAAGGGAAGCCCGGTCGCGGGGACACTCTCTATTTCGGCGAAGACGCGCGCCACAAAGCCGGTGGTCGTCTGTACTTCCTCAGGGACTGCAAGCACCGTGAGACTCTTGAAGTTCATGGCTTGCTCCTACGTAAGGACGAAGTCGATACTGTCCAGCCAGACTTCCTGGGCCGTAGCCGGCGTTTTAAACTCAAAGCTGATCTTTCGAAGCTTCGAGGGATCGATACCGACCAGCTGCACGGTTTTGATTTGCAGAGTCTGCAGCGACATCAGCGTGCAATCCTTGGCGACAGCGAAGATGTCACCGCTTGGCAACTTTACGACCTCGACCGGAACTTTGGCTTCCGGCCGTGCCCAGCCGTTCTGTTGACCCAACAGGAGGGAGGCATGCGCAATGCGAGCCGTCTTATTATCGGTGTCTTCGAGAATGACGTCGAACTCAGGCGGCTTCACCAGGTTGATCTCATCCTCCTGTTTTGTTTTCAGGAGCGCTCGTAACTTCGCAACATCGACGCTTGCCGGGCTGAGTGTAACTGCGGTGTCGACGTCGCTTTTCTGCAATGATGGATAGAGACGCCCGAGGCGGAAGCGTATGGTATCGAAGCTGCTTGGTGGACCCCCTGTGAACTCGTGCACAATCGCCGGCGTGCCCGCTGAAGAAGTGGCCAGAATGCAGGCGTTGTCGTCGTGCGGGATCTTCTCATCGCGGCTGGCAACTGGCGTCAGTGGAGCGAAGCGCTCAATGGTGGCGCCGGCTGGAAGCGTTCGGGTGCCGAAATCAGGCGCCGTCCCAGTGAAGGTGTCGAGTGGCTGGCTTGCCGTAGCAAACTGCCATTGATGGGAAATAGCGGCGCCGGTGGGACTCTTCACTTCGTTCCGGAAGCGCGCCTGCTCGCCTGAATTGCCATTCAAGATCAAGTCGAAGAAGCCGCCAATGAATTCTTTAGCGAGTGCCTCATGGGTGGATTTGCTCAAAGTCCGATCAGGCACGCCCGGCAGAGTGACGCCGTGTTTCGAGGTCGGCCACTCTACCTCTTCGTTGGCGGCCCACACTGTGTTGAAACGGTCGTGTGTGGCGCGTGGGATGAAGACCATCGCTTTATCGCACTCGGTGCGGTCGTAGAGACGGAAGCCATTTCCGCCACGATCCGCGGTCGTCGTTTCCCGCCACCCCACGACGTCGCCGTCCAATCCGCCATAGAAGACGAGGTAATTGACGCCTTCCCGGGGCGGCAGCGAAAGCTTGAAGTTGTTGCTGGCACCGAGGAAATCCGTGGGGGCAAGCGAGCAGATCGCGGTGACCGTGAAACCTGCCATGCCCTTTGACTGCTCGAACGCTCGCACGACAGCCTCGCCGCCGCGGGAATGCCCCATCAGCCCGGTGGCATCGAAATCCACGGTGTCGCCAAGAAGCGACCCCGGCTGTGCGGCGTCCGCGACGACCTGACCGATGGCGGCTAACAGCATTCGGGATCGCGTCTCCACGAAGTGGTCGAGCATGTTCGGTAATCCATGGGAGAAGCTGATCGAAACGATCGGACGCGGCAGCTCGGCGAGGTGCTTCTGAAGATACGTGTATCCCCGGTAATCTCCCCTCTCTGTGACGGGGACGGTTTTCACGTCCAGCGAGCTGCCGGTGATCGGCGGCGCATCGGTCACCGGGCCATCTTCGAGCTTCCACGCGGTGGAGTTGCCGTGGATCATTGCGACGAAACCATACTTCGTTTTGCCTTGCGGCTGAAGGATCTTCTTGTTGTCCGCCGGGTCGGCCGGATATCCGATCATGGCGTTGACCCGGATCTGCAGCCTGCCGCTCGGACCTTCTCGCATCAAGTCGCTATCGATGGCGCTGCCGATCCGGTCGACGAGAATGTCGGTTCCGGCGAGTTTAGCGGGAACGGCTTCTTTCTGTCGCGCCGGCTCAAGGGTGTCCACTCGGTCGGAATCGGAATAGTCCAAAGTGGTGTCATCTACGACATCGTGGACCAGCGGCACTTCGACCCAGATTTCCACCGGGTATTCCCGCACGTGACCGGTGGCGCTGCCGATCTGCAGCCCCGATTCATCGACGGCGAATGAAACCTCTTCGGTCTTTTCTCCTTTTTCGCGTGTGATCTTCGCCGAGCCGCCTGGCGTCTCCGCGGCCTTTTTGATAGCCTCTTCCACTTCCGGAGTGGTCACAACGTCTTTGGATGATGCCGGTGTCTCCGCAATCGACCGCAAGATGGCGTCGCGCGTGGCCTTGCTCGCTTCCTCCGCGGTCAGCAAGTCTGCCTTCTTGGCGGCCTTGATCTGCTCCAGCGTGCGATCGAGATTGCGCGCGGCATCTTTGGCCATGGCGAGTTTGAACGCTTCGCCCGCGAACGCCTCGCTGGTTCCCATCGCGGTGGTCAGCGCTGCCATGGCGTTCTTCTGGTTGTTCGTCAAGCCGGTGAGGTCTTTGAACACGTCCTGACCCAGCAGGCTGAGTGCGGCCGCCATGCCGGTGGGGTCGGGCAAGGAGGGCAGAGCCTGGAACTTGACGATGGCGTCCGGAAGAGCGGTGGGACGGAGGCTTCCCGGCGCAGCAAAGCGGCTGGCCGTGGACAGAGCGCTGATCGCGGAGGGCGAATCCGGCAGCGGAAAATCCTTCCAGCGCCAGAAGCGATCCTCTTCGATGATCTCGCAGCTGTTGCACTTGCCGGGCATAGCCTCAGCGAATACTCCTTTCGTCGGGACGCTGAGGCGGCGCGGCGGCGCCGCCTCGACCTTGTAGAGACGCTCGAGGGCCTTTTGCGGATCCTCTTCTTCGGCGAGCGCTTCGGCCAGTACGGGATCGAGCTGGAATCCGGGAGCCACCGGCATGACGAGGCAGTTGCCTACGATCCCTACCAGACGATTCTCGACGACCGAGGCGACGGAGCGACCGTCCGATCGGGGTGCTTCAAAGCCGTCGAGCAGCATGTAGCGGCGATTCGCATCCATGCCCAACCAGATCGCGCGATGGTAGTACTCGATGTTGTCATTGAGGTGGCGCAGGAGACGGCGGCGCAGGCGGCGCATCTCTGCGAGCTGATTTCTTTCTTCGGCGCGGCTTAGCTGGCTCGCAGAGAGGAATGCCGGATCGCCCTTCACGACATCGTCGTTGACGGATCCGGTAAACAGAGAGCCACTGAAGCGCTCCGTGGCATAAGAGGCTGAAGCCGATTCGACGATGACCTTCGAAAACTCCGGCAGTTCGAAGTCGGTCTGGATGGAGACACCCGCAATCTGCGCGCGCGTCAGCCGTGGTCCGCGGCCGGTGTTGTTGAGCTCGACCTCCATCACACCGTTCTCGGCGTAGCGGGATGCGACCGTGATGTCGAAACCGGCGTCGTGCTCGCGGCCATCACGGTCGACAAGCATGACGCGCAGGCTCTCCAGAAATGCCTGGGCGATCTGCGGAGCGATCTCGGTGCGGAAGATCTTGTCGCGTTTGACCTGATCGCGCCGGTAGACTTCGTACAGAACCTCAGGGTTGACACGGAGCACGAAACCGAAGAAGCGCCACTCCGTATCCTGCACGGCAACGGTCGCGTCCTTCGGATCCTTGGGACGCGCGATCGAGATGCGCACTCGCAGGTTGCCGGTCATCTCTTCGATCGGGTCGTCGGCGTAACGGCGATTGGGCGGCAGCGGCTCGGTGGAATTCAAGCGGCGAATGGCTTCGAAGCCCGGGGTCAGACGACGATCACGGCAGGCATTCAAGAGCATGTCATGCCAGCGAAGCACTTTGGCGTCATCGAAGGTGGTCATTTCCAGCGGTACGAACAGGCATTCCTGGACGCTGGCCAGTGTTTCGTGCACCGCGAAATGACGAAGCACCTCAAAGTACTGGATGGTCAGAGCGTGGCAGCGATTGTAGTTTGCAATCACTTCCGTCGTGGCGGTCACACGCTCGCTTTGGCCGACGGTTTCAACCACGGTAGAACGCTGATTGCGAACCGCAGAGGCGCCCTGTGAAACGCGATCCCGAAGCTGGTTCAGCGTCTGGCCGGAAAGGCTCCGCGAGTTGTCGCTCCAGGCATTGGAACTGGCTTTGGCGGCCCCTCCTCCTCCGCCGATCACGAGAGGTCCAATCGCCAGGCCGAATCCGCCACCGCCGGCAGACGTGGTCGCGCGGGAGCCGCCGCGTAGCGATTCGCTGAAGGCAACGTTGGCGATCTCGTCGATGTCGCGGTCGCGGCTAAGAGTTGCACTGACGGCTTCGGAGACGTCAGTGGCTTCGGTGCGCGCCGCGGTATCCGCGCGATCCCACTCGAGCACCGCGATCTGTTTCTTCTGACCTGGAGCGAGCGGAATGCTACGCACTAACTCGCCGAGTGAGTAGCCGTCGGCGCGCCATTCTTGTTTGAAATGGAGAATGTGTCCATGGGCGATGGAAGTTGCCTGATAGAACTCGGGCGTGAAGTCCCAGTCGACGAGATTGATCTCGTTCAGCTCGCCTCGGTTTGCCACCGGCTTGATGCGCCAGTTCAGGTAATCTCTCAGAGCTTTGGCGGAGACACTGCGCTGCAGCGTCATCAACCCTTCTGGGGTGAAGCCATCAGGGTCCTCGAGTGCAGCCTTTATTGCCGCCGGCGGGATCTTTGCCACCGCTTCACGTAAGGCGGCCTGCATCGCCCTTTCGTCGACGGAATTGCCCCACTCGGCGGCTCGGCGCACGCCTGACGACTGAAGCGGGCTGACGTCGACGTAATCGGCGATACCGGTGTCGGCCATCGTCGCAGCTGCCGCCGCTTCGGTGTTCGCGACGACTGTTGCAAGGCGAGCCATCGTGCGGGCTCCCTCGACGGATGGAGTCGCGTTTCGACGGAGGTCAGATGATACCGGTAGCTCCGGGGTGGGCGGCTTTGGGGCGGTCTGCACCGCGATGGCCGACGCTCCGACTGCCTGCGCCAGTGTACCGCGATCGAATGCCAGCGAGGCTATCTGCGGAAGATCGATCTCATTGCGCACGGTATCGGGAAGGGTGAGGCCCCTGATAGCCGGATCCGTCGTGCGAACGATCTTAAAGAAGTCGAACTCTTCCAGCGTGCGGTTAGGAACCGTAAAATCCTGACAGCCCGCGCCGAGATCGGTCGAGAATGCTTCACCGTGCACCGCGAGCTCCGCAGAACCCGGAGTTGGAGGCGGAGGCGCCGTGCATCCGCAGTTCTCTTCATCGCTGGTCTTCCCAGGCGCATCGATAAACAAGAGCACGGGCTCCGGGAGCCAGTTCCCAGGCGTGATGTGGATCGTGTGGCGGACAAGAGCGGCGCCCCCTCCGGTTTCGCCGAATGCGGCCGTGAGGCGCTGCCGTTGCACGAAACCGGCGAAGTATCCGCTCCGATCAGTGACGCCTGTAAAAATGGGGGCGAAGCGGGCGCCGTCGCCCGAGGCACCGAAAATCCTGACCGCGAGTTCCGCCGCGGCGGAGTGATCGCTGGATGCGCCTGCGGCAACAAAGACCCGGCCGGAGACACGGGTCCGCTGATCCACCGGCTCGTCAACGGGATCGATGACGAGGTCCAGGTCGCGGGGACGTACCGGGAAGGGTTTGAGATAAGGGGTGCCATCTTCAACCAGCGATGAGAATTGTCGGCGCGCCAGTATTTGCCCCTCGGGAGATACGACGGAGAGGGATGCATCCGCGGGGATGGGGTCACCAGGATCGGCAGAATAACTGCCGTCACCGCGAATTGTGATCGAGCGATCGAGAGACCTCGGTACACCGTCGACTGCCGCGGAAGACGTGAAAACGAGCCGATACGCATCCCAGCCGTTCTTGGGGACACCTCCATCGGCCGACTCAATTCTGCCGTGGAAAGTCATGTTGCATCCCTCAAATTCTCTTACTGCAGCTAAGTCGACTTGCGTACGCTGAAAATCGTGTTGTGGTCAAATAGAAACAGCCACTCAGTTATGCCACTTTCGCCAATCGTTCGAAGTCATTGGGGCTGATGTAGTCGAAATCGACAAAATATCTCGATATAGTTGTCAAGTCCCGGATGATCATGAGGCTTATGCTTATGGGTATCCGTGATTCAGTCAAGCATAATAATTTGCCGTCAGGCCTACCAGATCGGAAAGCAAGTTTGATGCACAGTATTTTTCTGCAGCATTCATGAACCATTCGGAATAATTTCAGCGTGATGTCTGGTGCACTGACCCAGCAGAGGTTCCAACCGTATCCAATTTGATTCACACTGAATCGAAAAAGATACGTTGGGTAGGAAGAGAATATGTCGCAATGTGAAACAGTCTTCTCTGTCCGATGCGGCTCAGAGGGAAGACTGGGATGAGCACTCACGAAGAGAAATAGTTGCGGCTTGTGTATGTCTGAGTCCTGCTGCCTTGTTCTCTCATATCTCTCGCAGCCGATTCAAAATCTTGCGGAGTTAGATCTGCGTGGCCGCCTCTTCTGCCCCCTCCAGTAGCTTCTGCACGTCCTCGACATGGATCTCGGTGGTCGCATAGTGCTGATGGCGCATCATCTTCTGGACCTGCATTAGATTAGCATGGCGGTTTCAAGTTCCAAGTGCAACGGTTGGGACGAGGACGCAGACTATGGACCACGATGCCCGGCTTTTTCACTCCAGCTAACAACAGGCCTTCCGTGATGATCCGATGAATCGCACGTGTCGAAAGCCACTTGCCGGTTGGCGACTTTCCGGCACCTTGCCGCTCCAGCTCGGCGGTGTGTGCTCGCTCAGAGTGAGACTGCCGACGCGCAAACAGATCTCGGTGGCAGCGGGGATTGTGTGATGGGTGAGAGGCGATGAGTTCGGGATTGAAACGCTGGTCATGGGATGGGAAGGCACAAGCCCACCTTCGTGACTATATCCGAAAGAGGACTATGACCCTAATGAGCAGTGACCGGCCCAGGCGCCAAACGAGGCTATCAGACCAGCGAACAAGCGACGACGACACGGAAGGGTAAGACGAATGCTCAAGACTCATCTCCCTTATCTGGAGACGAGTCTTGAGGGCCCGATTCCTGGTTGCAACCGGTTGCAGATTTGCGGATTGTTTGCCCGGTTTTGCCGTGATTTGCCGAGCTATCTTGTTGAAATTGTTGATGTGGCGATGAGTCCGGTTCAATTCGAAAACCGCAGGTCGGTTGTCAGCAGGCCTCGACGTATCCCCGCATCGGAATGCATATGGGTCATCAATAGTGGTTGGATAGAGGCTGCCTATTGCATCGTAGACATGACTGTCTGATCCGGGTAGTGTACGGACTTGCTGTGACAAATTTGTGACAAAACAATGCAGAATTGATGGATAAGGAGCGGAACGCATAGAATCAATAGAAGCTCCTAAGTGATCGATATACTGAGTAAATTGGGGAAACCGTTGCAATAGCGAGCACTTGTCAAAAACCGTTCTTTCGATCTTTTAAGGCGAGGGTCCTGGTCTAGTCTTGTCCAGCTCGCAAGCAGAATCATCAAATTGACGAAAGTATAGCCGAAATCTATTCCCTTCGATTTACAACCCTGGAATCAAGAATCGGCCTCAACGGGCGGCAACGTTACGGTTTTTTGATCGCCCGCAAGAACGCGGCCTGAGTTTCCGCGAGGCTCACCGGCATGAATGTGGAGGTCGAAGGGATGTGTGCGTCACGGATCTTGGCCTTCGGTACTGTCTGAGCCGGCTCTCCTACCCGTTTCGACCGCGAACGGCCCGCCCCATTGATGAGGCGAGCCAACGCCAACCGCTTGAAGTTGCGTCCGCGTTGATATGGTGGGAGTCGGACCAGCCACCGAAAGAGGCGCATATCCTCCGCCGACTTCTCTGAAAAATAGACCGTGACCCTAGGCATGCGACGCCTTCTGTGCCGAAGCGTCGTCCTGTTGAACGGGCGCGGACCCCTGATCCTGCGCACGTGTCTGATCCTGGGTGGTAAGGCGGATATATTCAAGGTAGCCGGCCGCATTAGTGAACTGACTGTCCGGCAAAATCGTATAGTCGTCTCGGAAGTGGCCAAGATAGGGAGCAAGGAGGGCCGATCCGCCACCACAGTAGAGCAAATAATCGACGCCTGGCGCGCCTTCTTTCCACAGTCGCGTCATCTCGTTGTGGAGCCTGGTGGCCAACGGTCGCACGTAGTGTTGCACTAGCGTCTCTAAGGCTTTCCGCTCAACCACGCCACCCTTAATCTTGATCGGTTTTCCCTCGCGCAACGCCCAGTCGACCTCGTAGGCATCGATCTGTCGCTGATGCTGAGAAGAGAGCTTCTGGGCGACTTGCGTATACACCTGTCCGACCCCCAACACGACCCCCGCCGATTCGTGATTCAGGTACTGTCCATCGGAGAAACAAATGAGTTCCGTCGTGCGGCTGCCGATATCGATCAAGGCCACCCGTCCTTGCGCAAGAGCGGAGTTTGTACTGATCGCGAGGCACAGCGCGCCGAATCCCTGAGGCAGGACTGCCACGGCAGGCGCCTTGAGCGCTTTCCGGAAGACGTCGCTGATTTGCTGCTGGGCTCGCTGAGAGCCGAAGATATGCAGGGGAATACCGGTCACGATGCGGGAGCCTGGCGGAACGAAGTTGGCGCCGGCATAGTGCAGCAGCGCTTTGTAGCGCGTCGTCATCCACCAGCCGTCATATTCCTCGCTAAAGCGAAACCCTCGGGACACTGCCGCCTGGCCCACAATGTACTCCGCGCCCTCAAGCTTTACGGTCTCCTGTGGATCGGACAAGCTTAAGTCGATATTGGAGAGCTCCGCCGGCGCCACGAGAGACGGAAACACATGCGCCTGGCCCTCTTGAGTCGAGATCTTTGTGTACCCATACCCGACGTCGATCGCGACCCAGGGAGCCGATGACGCGGTGCGTTGCCGTCCACGAGACGCCTTCGGTTGTTCAACGTTCGCCTTGCTCATACACAGCCTCCGTTCGTCATGCGGTTCAGATTGGTCCCACTCAGCTAGGGATGTATTACTGGCTTCGTGGACCTCGAACGGGCTCGCATACCACCAAATCGATTTGTCATACATGTCAGACAAATAAGTAAGACATTCCGTTGTCATGCGTACACACACCCAAACTAAAACGCCGCAGGTTATCAACGACTTCACTGTATCGGCTCGACATCCATGGCTGTGTGGGGGAGTCAGGCCTCCCTAACACAGACAATGTCGTACACCTATCAGGCGGATTGCTGGGGAGTGCGTCGGGGCAGAGCCTTGGCCCGGTCTGTCCGGAAGCCCTGCCAGAGCGCTTCCAAGACTCCCTCGGCGGATGCCTATCACGATCGTGCCGGCTGACACCGGCGTACGCAGCGGGAGCAGGGTGCGACAGGACCGGCGCGTACGCATTTCGTATACCGGATGCATATATGGTGTCTTATATTGAGACTTGTCACCGTCTCCCCACTCGCCCCCTGACGGCCTACTGTATCCGGTAATACCTCCCCCGGGAGGCTTCTATGCCACGACAACGATGGGGAGCATTGCACGAAGACTACATGAATCGGTTCTACGAGTTGTTGCATGAGGCGAGAGTCCGAGCGCCACGCTTGATTGGTCTCTGGCTCAATATCCTGTTGGATGAAGATACGCCCAGGATCAAGCGACGGTTTCGAGGGTTAGACCGGTATATCGAACAGATGATCCTCAAGTATCCGGAGTACTCGGCGCGGGCACTGAATAATCTGGTGAGGAAGCAGCGTCAGATGGGACTCAATGCAGAGCATGTGGTCCGGGCTCGGATTCGCATGGTCAAAGCGAAACTACGGTCGCGGGCTTACCGCCAGGCCAAGAAAGCCTCGCTTGCCGGGGAGGTGCAATGGATCGGGCGGGAAGAAGATGCGCGTCACCTGCAGAATGCAGGTGACGCATGATGGGGCGTACGCATTGCCTGGTACCAGCCGCAATAGCAGCCTGGCTCTTTGGACCAGACCCCACCGTACTGTTGATCTCAGCGGGAGCTGGGCTTTTCCCGGATATCGACGAGCCGCAATCGACCATTGGCTATCGAGTGTTTCTCTTGGCCAAATGGTTCAAGGGGTTGGTGGGCCATCGCACCTATAGCCATTCGTTGGTCGGAGTCATGACGGCCGCCTCCCTGGCTTTGATTTTCGATATGCCCTGGAGGTGGATTGAAGCGGGGTTGACCGGTTGGGGGAGCCACCTGGTCTTAGATGCATTGAGCGGGGGTGTACCTTTGTGGTGGCCATGGTATGCCACGAATCGGGAGCGGTGGGTGCTGGCGCGATGGAAGCCGTTTGGATTCGCCGATCATCTGATCTTAGTTCTGGCAGGAGTAGCGTTTGGCGCAGCGGCGATTCACGGTAACTGGCTCGGGTGGTGGATCGAGATCTTGAAGCGGGACATCACCCTCTCACAATGACGGCGGTTCTGCCGGCGCGAGCGTATGCTCGCGCCGGCCCTACGGCTACAATGTGTACCGCCGTGGTATAGAGGCCGAGGCCCTGCCGTCGACGAACCAGTCCGGAAATCGCGCGAGCGCATACTCAATCGCTACATGACTGTGGCAAAAGACTCCCGGGGGACAATAACACAGGAAGGTGCAGGCAGGCCTCGCGGCGAGCGCCGTCCAGACTGCAAGCGGGACACGATCAAGGATCGGCCGGTAGCGGGCAATATATTCCTCGTCCGACAGTTCCCGCCGTTTGTGCCCCATGACCATGTCCCAGGTCGGCGCGAACGCCCGAAACGGGCCACGGCTGCTCTTCACCGTAATATCGATGCCGTTGGCTTTCCCGGTCTGTCCTCGATCCAATCGTGTCATCCTCGGCTCCTTTGGTGAGTGGCCACCAAGCGAGTTCCCCTGCCGAAGGCCTCTGCTGGTTTGGGAGCGACGTGGAGAGGAGCGCGGACAGAACCGATTGGTCCTGTCCGCCGTATGCCGTCTGTCTTCTTCTGGAAGAGCACAGCTACGCTGGAGTGAACGTGGGGCGAGCCGTCACAGCGTGATGCGCGACTGTCCAGCTCGGATCGCACGGGCAATCGCCCCGACGTTGTTCTTCTCCGCCTCGCGGTCACGCGCACGGAGACGAGCCAAGGCATCGACAGACTGCTGATCCGTCACGTGACGGAACGTACGCAGTTTCAAGGTTTCAGATGCGGGTAAATGAAAGCCGGTGTGTCCCATGGATTCCTCCTTGTGGTGAACAGTCACATGGGGTCGACCCTGCGAGCGTAGCGAGCCGCAATAGGGAGCCACACACGAGCTATGGACGGACGACAGAGTAGGCGGCGCCTCTGGCCTGACACGCATCGATCATGTGTTTGGTCCCGCGCGACTGGCCATCCCAAAAGATCAGGATCAGATACGACGGCGCCGCGAGGGTTTCAGCCAGCATGGCGGTGTTTCGGAGCATACCAGCCCGTTTTCCATATCGGTCCCAGTCTGCCGGACGGCGGGACACGGGCACTCCGGCTGAACGTGCGGCTTCCTCCGCCCAGGAGTCGACTCCTCGGGCACAGCCATGGATCAGACAATCCCCCGCACGGAACGACTGCCGCATCACGTCCATGAGTAATGCTTTGGAAGGAAAGTCGCGACTGCCCGATACGAGTACGACTCGTTTCATAGGACCTCCTCGAAGAGTTCACCTACGCGAAGCGTGCTATGAGCCTTGGGAATCGAGCTGTTAGGGTGTCGGAACGCGGTAATCAGTGGCCAGCTTCACCGGAGGGTAGGTGTAGACCGTGGGCCAGGTGAGCCGAATGGTGACCGTACAGATCCGAGTGTGGCGATCATAGCGGTTCGTAATGTCGATGAGCGGATCGGATGTCGGACGTACCGCCAGCGTCCGGAGCATGTGCGCGTGGCTTTTGGCAAGGGCCAGTTGCGCTTTGGGTAACGCCTGACGACAGGCGCGCGTCTGGTCCGACACAGAATAACTCGCGCCTTGTCCTTCAACGAACGGCATCTCTGTAAGCGGCTGCTCGATGGTCGGGAGGGTGTTAGGGGTGAGCTCCTCCGCCTTCGCAAGATTGGAATGAACCCCGAGAACGAGGATGAGCATCACAAGAGCGAGCATACGCATAACAGCCTCCCGACAGACGTGTCTCTACAGCGTGATTCATACGAGTGCCCATGCCGAGGCGGCCTGCCCGCGTAGCGGGCCGGGACTGGACCTGTCTGCCGATTTGGCGAAGAGATTCACTCAGCCATCTGCCGCTGTATTACCGGCAAGAAACCGGGGCTGTCCGTGAGCGGCGAAAGTGTGCGGGCAGGATGGAAACGGGTAGCTCAGGGAAAAAGGCGTGATGGGTGGCTGCGTGGCGCGCGAAATAGTCGACGCGTGTATTGCCGTACTCTCCGGTATGCGCCTGCACTTTGGTCCACGTGATTCGGACGCCGGAAGATTCCACTCGCTCACGATAACGTTGTGTCTGGACCGCATTGGTCCGCCAGGTGCCGTTCGCCCAATTCGCCAGTCCTATGTAGTCAAACCGAATCTCGATCTCCGTACAGTCATTGGCCCGACACCATTCCAGGACCTGTTCGACCGCGTGACATTCCCCGGCGACATTTCTAAGACTCAACGCATCGGGGTGGGAGATGGACCCGGCCTGGCCGTCGATGGACTCGCCATCCCGCCAAATTTCGAAGGCCCAGCCAATGTGTGCGCTGCGGTCTTCCTCGCAATAGGAGCCATCGACATAGGCGACGGTCGATCCAGCCGACTGTGCGATGGGAGCCGTGGAAACCATGAGTTCTGGCTCAAGCAGCGTACGAAACTTATGAAGCAGTGAGTCGTACAACCCATCCGGCCAGTTCTTGCCTTCTTTCACGAACGAGGCTTTCTCCTTTCCCACATAGATGACCGCGCACAGGGTGTGGGACAACGAGGGATGAGAGAGCGAGACTTTTTGTCCGTAGTTGACCACGGCACCAAGCGTCGCTGTGTATCCGAACTGTGCCAGCAGACCGACAAACGCGTCGGCAAGCCGTCGGGCCTTCTCGCTTGCGTGTTGGGCCGGAGGAGGAGTGTCGTGTGGGATCATACTGGACCTCCTGTGTGACACCTGCCGATCCCCTGCCCGCGCAGTTGGCCCGCGGGTCCGGCCCAATATCACGGCAGCCCTGAGGTATGGTGATTTGCGCAATAGGCGTACGGTCGAGGTGCGACCTAGCGGCTGCGTAGTTAGGCAGCCGCCCGGGGTTTTGCGCGGCGCGATGACACGATCTGAATATTGGAGTGTGCCGCGGTCTCGGCCCGCGCCCGCTCTATGATGGTCCGTAAATGAGACGCGGTGGTGCGGTGGATGGTCAACAGGTACTCATCGGCACTCTCTTGTTTGCGGGTGACGGTGTACCCGCCCGTATCCGCTGCATCGTGTGGATTCTCGACGAGGTAGGCGCACGCATGCGAGGAATACGGCTCAGGGGAATGACAATGATAGCCGTACGCGCGGATGAGAGCGGTGAGCGCAATACCCACACTCATGGGACTGGTGAACCTATAGCATTTGGCCGCAGCGGGTTTGGACATACGCCCTCCATCAAGGTCAGCGAACACCGGCGCTGCCCGCAGGGCCAGCAGGAGATCCCGGTCGCCGATGCGTGGCGTCAGGATCGATGCCGATTAGGACGGCAGGCAGGCGCAAGGTGTCGTAGTTCGAGAGAGAGTGGGTGGCGCTGATAGTGCCGTCGTCGTTGATCGTGCAAGACCCGCCGAAGGGAGGCGCGCCCGACCGCGATTGCCAGAAGGAGCACGCAGATGGCAATCGCAAGGAGCGGAAAGGTCTGCATGAGTGCCTCCAGAATTGAGGAGAGGAGCATGTATGGGAGATGGGAGGCGTTCAGGTGTGCTATTACGCCAAAAGTCTATTTTTCATTTCTCGGAAGCACCGTCTACAACTTTCCACCCTAGCGTACAAGCCTTCTCGGAGAACCTACTCAGGGCTTCATTCGGTTCTCCGTCCTTGAGCATTATCTAGGCATGGGCGCGTTTTCTCCCCCCGGATCTCAGGGGTGTGCCAGCGTATCTCGCGCAAAGCGCTGACCGTCGCACCGGGATTATCACTACTCCTTAGAGGTAAGCGGATTCCAACCCGCCTGGCTGCTTCAAAGCCTACCTTCCTGAACCCCTCCCAGGTCGATGAATGATTCTGTTAGTCCGCAGAATCCACGGGGACGATCAAGCGATGGGTGGGGATCGTCTACCCACCTGGCCGTGACCGGGACTCCGTCAGCGAAGGCTGATCCGAGTCCCGGTGGCAGGCCACCGAACGGGCTTAGTGATGCTTGCCCTCGCGGACCAGTTTGTAGTCGAACGCGGCGACTTCCAACGTGGAGCGCTTGGTCTGTGTGGACTCGTCAATCCATTCGCGGTAGTCGAGGGTTCCGAGGAGGAGCACCTGATCGCCCTTCCGCAAGGCGTTGGCGAACTCTTCTGGGTTGTCGCCCCGGTACGTGAACGGGACCCAGTTGGTCTTCTTGGCCGTTTGGCCATCCTTCACATAGTTCCGATGAGAGGCCAGTGAGCCGGTGACGATCATGCGGCCAGAGGTCAAGGCGACGAGCTCGGGATTCTGACCGAGCTGCCCGGCGATCTCGATCTTATTGGTGTCGCGATACGGTTTCTTCGGTTCCTGGGGAGTCTGGGGAGACGTGGACATGATACCCTCCTGCACACGTGATTCGTTCAAGCACCCTATGCGCCTGAATCATGACGGTGTGATAACTGCCCGCTACGCGGGCCTTCGTGCGGCCTGGTGTGTTGTGTTGCTGCCCGCAGTGGTGGACAGGTAAACGGAGTCATGGGACCGAGTCTTAGGCGGACGGGGACTGGGGAGCCGGAGCGATAAAGGAATGGACGATCTGTCGCTCCGGGTGTTGATTGAAAGCTTCCTGCGAAATGTTGAGGAGTGCGAACACGCCGCAGGTGACGGGATCGAGTTGATAGGCGCGACATGGCCACTTAGCCTCAATCGTCTGGACGAGGTCCTTCACTGGATGCTGAGGATCGAGCACGAATACATGTTGTTCGACTGGCTCATGCAGTGACAGGTGCCAGACTTGACAGTGGTGTGGGGCCAGGTCGGTGGTCTCCGGGACGAGAGGAAGTGAAGGTGGACGTGGCCGCAGGCCATCGTGCGTCACCTCCGCCTGCGGCCGCTTCTTGGCCAAAGCCTGCGTGAGCTGGGCGTAGATCCGTTGAGCGCCTTGCGTCCACGAGGGCTGCGCGGGGCGGCCGAGGAAGGCGGCTTCCGATGCGCACTGCTCATCGTAGGTGAGCGAACGAGGAGTGGGTGCGGTGTCCATGAGTGTTCTCCTGCTGGATGCGGCCGTGGCAGATCGTCGGGTGGAGATCGACCTCCGTGACAACCACCTGCAGTCGTCATGCTGCCGCTGGCGAGTGCGGCGGCCGCTCTGCGGGGTGTGGTGGCGCCGGTTATGAGGCTTGGACCAGGGACGTGTGCCGCGAGGGCACGGGCTTGAGCTGTCCGCGTGACACGGTGGTGCGTGCGAGCACCCGTGAGAGGACGGCGTCCGATTCGATAGGGCTGTCATGCAGCGAGAAGGTCATGGCAGGGAGAATGGCCGTGGCGGCGAGATGCAAGCCATTTGCCTTGGCCTCTTCGATACATTCCCAGAGAATCGGCTGAGGACCGTGTTGCAGGGTGGCGAGCGCCCCATGATGCCCAATGACGACTAGTTTGCCTTTGGCGCGAGTCAGGGCGACATTGATCAGTTTGTGCGGGGCCGCATCGTCATAGGCCCAGCCCAACATTGACCGGGTCGCGTTCTCCGTCGTGACGGTATCGAAGATCACGACGTCGCTCTCCCGTCCCTGAAACCGGTGGATGGTGCCCACGCGCACCAGTTCGTCGAGTTCTTCCAGGCGCAAGAGTCGTTCAATGAGATTGACCTGGGCACGATAGGGACAAATGATGCTGACGGTCGGCAAATGCCCGGGCGTGGAGAGGGCCTGCTGCGCCAAGCGGACCGCCAGAATCGCGTGATACAGGTTGAAGGGAGAGCCTTTTGCGTCACGAACGGTAACGGGATGAGCAGGTTCGGTGTTGCAGAAGATGAGGGAATGTCCTGGTGCCGGCGCGGCCTCGGAGGTCTGGCTGCGGTCCGTCAATGTGGACGGAGCGGACACGTAGCTGAGCCCGGCGCGGGCGTACAGCCGACGGCTGACGTTCGCGATGTCGGGATGCATGCGGTACTGCGTGCTGAGGGGCACCACGCGAGGATCTCGGCCGGAGGTGATCTCGGCGAGATCGTAAATGCTCCGGGCCAGCCACTGTTTGGTGGCCGGTGTCTTGGCTGACGCAATGGGCGCCAGTTGCAGAAAATCTCCGACGATGATCACCCGCGTGGTGGCCAGCGCCAGGGTACAGAAAAGGGCCGGGGCCAGGGCCATGCTGGCCTCGTCGATGATCACGGTATCGAAGCGCTGATCGTCGAGGAGTCGTGAGGTGTAGGTCCGGGTCAGGGTCGTCGCAACGATCTTGCTACGGCGCACGAGGGCCTGTTCAATCTGAGCGATCTCGCGCTCAAGGCGATCGAGGGAATCTTGTAGATCGTGTCGGATGCCCTGTATGCCCGCATGGAGGGCGCAGAGTTGTTCGGGTGCCCACGGGGCATCCGGCAATTGATGGTCCTGCCGGAACTGTTCCATGACGCGATTGAGCGTATCGATCCGGACCTGTGAGTGGAGCACCTGAGATTGCAGGGACCGGAGCGTGACTTCGTCGGCAGCCTGGTAGTCTCGGAAACATGCAAGGTCGTTGACGATCCGGGTTTTGTTGCCGTGCTCGAAGAGCCGACGGAACGCAGGACTGGCATTGAAGGCTCCAAGTTCGTCTTCAAGGTCCTGGATGGTCGTGGCGCGCTCGGTGATGAGTCCGCGCAGGCGGCGTTCATCGGTGTGGAGCATCTGGTGCCGCTCGCGCAACGTCTGTAATTCTCGCCAGTGAGTGTCCAGTCGTTTGGCGGAGTCGGCGCTGTGAGCGAGGTACGGCATGTCTCGATCCAAGTCCTGCAATTGGCGGCGGAGCGTCTTCGCGCGTTCTTCCAGCGGCAGGGTGTGGGTTAGCGCGACTGTCTCCAGATTGGCCATTTGGCACTGATCACTGCTGTCTGGACTGGGGGTGCCGATGCGAATGATCTGATCGATGGCTAGATCAGGAGATCGGCTGAGCAGATGTTCCAGAATGTTGTCGATCGCCGTATTGGTGGGGGAGCAGATGAGGGTCCGTCCATTCTGTGCCAACAAGGCCTGGCTCAGGGCGGTGATGAAGGCGGTTTTCCCGGTACCGGGAGGGCCCAAGACAAATAGCAGATCTCGTTCGAGGGCACTGATGTACGCCTGTGCCTGCTCGGGATTGAGGCCTGAGGGTTCCGGCAAGCAGTCGAGGGTGGCGAGCGTGGCCTTGGCATCGGGATCAAAGGCCTTGAGGGCGAGGGCGGTTCCGAAGGCGTCCGGCTGTTGGCTGACGGATTGCAGCCGTTTGTCGAGGGCTTGCAGCAAGCGGACTGAGTCAAAGGTAAGATGCGCCGAAGGGATCGTCTCCGGGGCTTCGCTTTCGAACGCCAAGGCGAGGCCGTCTGAGGAAAAGCCAACGATGCGGCAGGGAACGCGCTGGCTGACAAGGACCAGGGAAGGATTCGTGTCTTCAATGAGAGTGGCGGGAATCGGCTCGGATTGAAAGAGATAGTACTGTGTTCGCCCAGTGACGTGTTGCCGTTGCCCGTCTGTGAGCGGGACGCAGATAGTTTCCTGACGTTGCCGAGGGGTGCGACTCTGGAGTTCGTCCTGGAGCGCGGTCCGAAATTGCTCGATGAGGAGGAGCGCGCGGGTCGACGCAGGCTTCCCACTGCGACTGGCATGGAGAGCGACCGGTGCCTGGGGCATAGGACCTCCTCGATGGCTGATAGAATGGACAACCCAGATGCCCGACCTGCGCTCATCCTGAGCGCCTCGTGACACCTGTGAGGAGGTTGGGCGGTCGCACCGGTGGGGTGATGGGGTTCGGCAAGGCTTGGGGGTGAACGGACGAGGGGCGTGCTCCGGTTCAGGGTGAACTGATTCGGATTCTTAGACTATCAGGTGAGGCATCTGTCGAACTCTAGGGCGAGTCACGACGAAACAGTTCTGCAACGGTTTTCATCGGAATGAAAAGCCGTGTTGGCTTGTCCGGAAAAGGCGCAAACCCGAAATGCCGGTAGAAGCGTGCAGCCTGTTCATCAATCGCATCCACGACAACCGCCGCGGCGGCAATCTGCGATGATTGCGTGTACGTTCGCAGGAGCGCGTCCACCAACAAGAATTCGCCAGCTCCCTGGCCTCTGTGATGCTGATCCACTGCGAGCCGGCCAAGAAGGGTGACTGGAACGACCGGATAGGACGGCAGTTTTTTGATCACGTTGTCAGGCAGATCGTGAAGAGCGATTCCGAGGGCCGACAGGGTATAGTAGCCGATAATTGTCTTACGGTCGGACTCCTGGACGAGGACAAATGGCGCGGCAACCCGTCGGCGCGCATCCTGGCTTGCCTGTTCCCGCAGATAACGGTCAAGTGCTTCATAGCCGCACGAAAAGTTCTGGCGGTCCTGCGCTTTGCCGAGAGGCTCGATGATCCAGGCTGTCGGCGTATTCTTACCGGCCATTGCCGCGACGAGGCCGCCGTTCTCGGTAGCGGACCACAGCTTTCCGTAGACGAGCAGCGGGTACCGGAGGATGGAGCAGCGCTTCAACAAATGCCTTGCGGTCGAGCGTGCTCAACATTAACGTATCATGCTCTCGCAAGGTCCGTGATGCGGTTTCCTGCGCACTGGCCACCACAAAATCGGTTAGGGAGCGGCCCGTCAATTGGGCCGCCCGCAAGAACAATGCCTTCTGTTGTTCGGTGATGCGTGCCTCAAGCCGAGCGGTTTTCTCCGGCGAACGCTCCAGAGTTTTGGATGGTGACATGATTTCATACGCTCCTTTGACATCGTCCTTCAAGAGTGTACGGCCATTTGCCGTACACGTCAAGTACATGGGTCACAAGAGTCGTGGTGTGCGTGGAATTCAATGCAAGGCACCACGCCGGAATGAGAGGGCTTGACTCGTTATTCGGTCTTGGATACCATGACCACATATTCTTTTTCGTAGGCTTTGCCGAACCATCCTTTCTTTTGCGTTGTACTCGGTACAGCGTCTCTGCATCCGCAGTCTAGTCCTTGTGAGTGATCATCACAGCTAGATTGCCTCTCTTCTGTCAGTGCTCCATCTTTCAATTCCATCGATCGGTCCACGTTAGGTTCATGCCATGTTCAATGTCTAACGTTCTCCTTGCTTCCTGTGTAAGCAAAGAGAATTGAAGGCATGAGTTTTGGCGTGATCCTCTTCACCATGCATGAGCCATGTGCCCATGCTTCATCAAGGAGGTCTGTATGACGATGCGCGTAACTTGTCCGCCGGCGTTTCAGTGTTCGTGCCGCTCACGCGATACTGATCGAGACCGGGCTCTTAAGCAAGCTGTGCCATAGGGTTCGCTGACGCGAGTTCGCTGCGTTGAGCCCTTCCGTCTCGTCTCCTAACTTCATCGTCGATACGTGAGCTGCCGTTTACGTATCGCTCCGATCACCGTTCAATCACATCACACACACATTCTAGACATGCTGCACACGACGCAGGATCGCGAGATGCTGCGGTCAGGTGCCCGGAGGCGTCCATGTACACAAATCAAGGAGTCAGTGTGGACATGCGAATTGTCGGCAAACTGGTATTGGTGGACCTGCATGGATCCGGCGATGCCTTGCAATGGGCATTTAACGATCTGGCGAATCGCTTTGAATTACTGATTGAGGCTGGGGCGCTGAAATGGTCAAAGGCAAGAGCGGATCATTTCGTGCTGATGCCGCAAAGCGATTGGACCTCGTTGGAAGTGATTAGCGAGACAAAGCGGCAACTGCGTCTGTGATGTCTCGAGCGAGGGCCTGTTCCTGTTCGGTGAGTGAGAGCGCTTGGGTGAGATGATTGACCTGAGAGAGCACTCGTTCGCTGAATCCTTCCAGTGCACAGAATTCACGTGATCCCACAAAACGCGCGTTGGCGATGAGTAGCTCCTGGCGGCTGTTCACAAAGGTGGAGAGCTGACGGGTGATCTCTAATTCCGGCGTGAGTCTCATGGTGTTCTCAGAGTGACTGAACACGGCGCCAACTCTAGCAGTTGGGTCGAGGGTGGTCAATGGGACGGCATGTCACGCACGATGCTGTTGGAATGCGCCACGAAGCACGTCTGAAGTCAACACATCACAACATATACCATGACATGAAAGGATCTCATCATGACGACATCCCATCTGACATCGAAGCATGCAACGTTACGTGGACTTCTCAGTGCAGCCCCTCGCCGGACTCCCGTGGTGGATGCAACGTTGGTTCGCTCGGAGATGGCAAAGGCGATCGTCTCGGTAGTGGTTCAAGATTTCAGACGAATCTCTGCAGATCATGGTCGCTTGGTGCATGCCTGGGAACGACTCGCTCTGGAGGACCTGCAACGATTGGTCTGGGAGCTGGAAAAACCACGTTATCAGGTGCATCCCGCACAATGGGCTCGTCTGCGTGCACGCCTGGCAGACTTGACCGATATTGAACGGCGCAATGCCAAGATGTTGAACGCTCGCACACCGTTCGAAAATCGTTACGACGACGATGACGATCGTGGTGAGACGTGGGAAGACATGGCTGAACTGGATTACACCGTACCTGCTCCTCGTGGGACACGTGCTGCTCAAGCGACCGATGCGACAGTCGATACACCGCTGTGTCCCGACTGTGGCTCGTCGTCTGTGGTGGTGTCCATGATGACGGTCGGTGTCCATCAGTTAGATC
>WBZT01000236.1_pt1 | contig 46577 bp, 41 predicted proteins | sample 5204241 | NCBI WGS metagenome assembly WBZT01 (sample SAMN12344358, study PRJNA552823) | activated sludge metagenome | biome: Activated sludge suspended growth; feature: Nitrification reactor; material: Wastewater; isolation source: activated sludge from nitrification reactor of wastewater... | reverse complement strand
TCTTCTGAACTTATAGTGATTTCATGTGTTTATTGGGAAAATGACACTAATATGAATCATCTTTGTTCTGTTTCACAAAATATGTTACCTAGATTATCGTCAGAACAATTCTATGATGTTTAAGAAGTCAATTCAGGATTCATCAGAAAACCAATCTGTTGATAGAAGAATCGCTGAAATTCAATATGGTAATCCAAATTTCAATGGACTCTTTCTTCAAAGCGAATATCTCCAGACTCTTGAAAATGCGGCTCCTGAAGGGATGGATTTTCGATATGTTACGATTGAATCCAATGGTCAATCAATTCTTTATTATTTCCAGATTATCAATTTATCCACAGTAGAGATTGGCCAAATAATTAATAAACAACCATTTAGTGGAATAGTCAAGTCCGTTTGTGACTTGCTTCAAAGTTTACTTTTCGGAAGTAAAAAAGAAAAACCCGGATACCTGCTGGTTTGTGGAAATATGTGTCTGAGTGGACCTTTTGGAATAGCAGGTAAAGACGGGAATTTAGCTGCCCGTCATTTATTTGAAGCCATCGAAAATTGTACCCGTGATCTGAATAAGTCAGGAAAGGTTGTGGCAACGATAATTAAAGATTTTCCGGAAAGCAACGACCCTTACTCAACCGTAATCCGCCATCACAGGTACAACAAACTGGTTATGGACCCTGTGATGAAAATGGAAATCCGGCCTGAATGGGAATCTATCGATGATTACCTCGCCGCTTTGAGTTCAAAATACCGTCAACGTTATCAGCAAACCCGGAAAAAACTCAATGGTTTACTGGTACGGGATTTATCTGCAGAAGAAATGGCCAATCATTTTGATAGAATTAATGTTTTGTATGCTGCGGTTCAGGAAAAGTCCCCTGTGAAACTGGTCAAACCGGATGCAGGCTACCTCATTGGCCTGAAAAAAAACCTGGAAAAAAAAGTCAGATTCAGAGGTATATTTCAGGAGGACCAACTTGTCGCATTTTTAACAGGGATTGATGCAGGTGATTTTTATGAAGCACATCATATTGGAATCGATTATCAATTGAATAAGTCTCACGCTTTGTATCTCAATATTCTTTACCTCTATATTGAAATGGCTATTGAAAGCGGCGCAAAAAAATTGAGTTTCGGAAGAACCGCTTTAGAGATGAAAACTACGGTAGGGGCTATTCCGGAATCTCATTCAGCATGGATTAAACTAAGCAATGGCATGTTGAATGGTTTAATAAAGTACATGTTACCCGAGAAGCCATCGGATGACTGGATTCCAAGAAATCCCTTTAAATCGTGAACCTTTCGCTTCCGTTTTAGTTCAGTTGGTCATAGTCGGACCGACATTCACAAAAAACGTCGGGGAGATCCAGATAAGGTGTAGTACATTAGCGTCTGATACAACGGCCTGATGACCAAAACCCTATGTGTAGTTGCTATGGTTGTTCTTCTGCCCCGGTTCGCACATGCTCACCGGGATGCGGTGCAACATCTCCCTCATCCGGGGGCAGTAACGTCACGGGCGTTGGTTACTACAGCGTATCCTAACCCGTTTACAGAGAATACGACCATCTTTTACTCTGCGCCGGAAGATGCATTTGTGAGAGTTAAGCTCTACAATAGTCAGGGCAAACTAATGGGACAACTGTATGACGATGCCGTTGAAAAAGGCGCGACTTATCAATTTGAACTGGATGGTACCCGGATGGTACCCGGTATATATTACTATACGATAGAAACAGAAAAGAGTGTGTTACATCAGCGGCTTGAGTTGGTTCGCTAATGGAAAGATGTGTTTTATGGTTTGATTGGGTGAACGGGATCTCCAGGTGAGATCCTGTTTGCTTTTAATACCTCCACCTCCATAAAAAAGGCCCCGAGTATCGGAGCCTTATAGTTTATGATTCTTCTTTCTTCTTCTTAGGCTTTGGCGGTTTGCCAATATTTATTTTCAAACCTTCCTGACCTTCCTCGTAGTCGAGTTCAATAGTATCACCTTCAGCCAACTCGCCTTTGATGATTTCCTCGGCCATCGGATCCTCGATGTACTTTTGAATAGCACGTTTGAGCGGACGGGCACCAAAATGCTGGTCATACCCTTTGTCGGTAAGGAAGTCTTTTGCGTTATCGGTAAGTTTCACTTTATAGCCTAACTCATTCACGCGCTTGTAGAGACTTTCGAGCTCAAGGTCAATAATTTTGAAGATGTCTTCTTTTGCCAGGCTGTTGAACACAATTACATCATCAATACGATTCAGGAACTCAGGTGCAAACGCTTTCTTCAAAGAGTTTTCGATGACACTGCGTGCATGTTCATCGGCCTGATTATTTTTAGATGTAGTTGCAAAACCAACGCCCTGACCAAACTCTTTCAACTGACGGGACCCGATGTTCGAGGTCATGATAATGATGGTATTCTTGAAGTCAATCTTACGGCCAAGGCTATCCGTCAATTGTCCGTCATCGAGTACCTGCAGAAGGAGATTGAATACATCCGGATGGGCTTTCTCGATTTCGTCCAGCAGTACAATAGAGTAGGGCTTACGGCGAACTTTTTCAGTTAATTGACCACCTTCTTCATATCCCACATATCCGGGAGGCGCTCCAATGAGGCGGCTCACAGCGAACTTCTCCATATATTCACTCATATCGATGCGGATCAATGCATCTTCTGAATCGAACAGATAACGGCTCAGTACTTTGGCTAATTCTGTTTTACCAACACCGGTAGGACCAAGGAAAATGAACGTTCCAATAGGTTTATTCGGGTCCTTCAGGCCTGCACGATTCCGTTGTATTGCCTTAACAACTTTCTTAACCGCTTCGTCCTGGCCGATCACTTTTCCTTTCAGCTCATCCGGCATACGGATCAGGCGGGTAGTTTCTGCCTGAGCAATACGATTGACCGGGATACCACTCATCATAGCTACCACCTGAGCAACGTCTTCAAGATCTACTGTATAGCGATGTGTTTTGGTTTCCTCTTCCCAGGAGCGTTTTGCACCTTCTAATTGCTCGAGCAGCTGCTTTTCAGTATCACGCAAGCGGGCCGCTTCTTCATATTTCTGACTGCGAACCACTCTGTTTTTCTCAACCTTGATATCCTGAACCTTGTTCTCGAGGTCTACGATATTCTGAGGGACATGTATGTTTGAAATATGCACACGGCTGCCGGCTTCATCCAAAGCATCAATCGCTTTATCCGGGAGGAAACGGTCGGTAATGTAACGGTTGGTCAGCTTCACACAGGCTTCGATGGCAGCATCTGTATACGCAACATGGTGATGTTCTTCGTAACGTTCCTTGATGTTGTTGAGGATTTGTACGGTTTCATCTACCGAAGTAGGGTCAACGATTACTTTCTGGAAACGACGATCAAGTGCACCATCCTTTTCGATATACTGACGGTATTCGTCGAGTGTAGTAGCTCCGATACATTGAATTTCGCCACGGGCAAGAGCTGGCTTGAACATATTGGATGCATCCAGTGAACCACTGGCGCCACCCGCACCGATAATGGTATGTATCTCATCTATGAAAAGGATTACATCCGGAGACTTTTCCAATTCATTCATGACAGCCTTCATACGTTCCTCAAACTGTCCGCGGTACTTGGTACCTGCCACTAATGAAGCCAGATCCAGGGTAACTATACGTTTGTTGAAGAGCACACGAGAAACCTTACGTTGAACAATTCTCAATGCAAGGCCTTCTGCAATGGCTGATTTACCTACACCGGGTTCACCGATGAGAATAGGATTGTTCTTTTTGCGGCGGCTCAGGATTTGCGACACACGTTCGATTTCCTTCTCACGACCTACAATCGGATCCAGTTTGCCCTCTTCAGCAGCCTTTGTCAGATCGCGTCCGAAATTATCAAGAACCGGTGTTTTTGATTTTGCATCACCGGGTTTCTTTTGAGAAGAACCAAATGAAGGACCTTCGTCATCTTTTGAGTATGGATCATCATCAGAAGAAGACTGCGGTGCCTCGGATTTAAAATTAGACTTAAAAAGCTCCAGTTCCTCACGCATGATATCGTAGGTGATACCAAACTGATTCAGAATCTGAGTCGCAATGTTATCTTCATCCTTTAAGATAGCAAGCAAAAGATGTTCAGTTCCAATGATTTCACTTTTGAAAATTTTGGCTTCGAGATAGGTAATCTTGAGCGCTTTTTCAGCTTGTTTGGTCAATGGAATATTGTTCAGATTGGTTACGGTGCCGGCATTTCCCTTCACCGCATTCTCAACTGATTTGCGCAATTCTACCAGATTAATGTTTAACGATTTCAGGAACTTGATCGCCATTCCTTCCCCCTCACGAATGAGGCCAAGAAGGAGGTGCTCCGTTCCGATATAATCGTGTCCAAGGCGTAAAGCTTCCTCACGACTGAATGTGATGACGTCTTTTACCCTGGGTGAGAATTTAGCTTCCATATAATTGAATGGTTTTTCTTTGTTTGAACGTAAGTAACTTTAAAAGGTTTTGGCGGTGTTCGCCGTTGTGGTGGTGACGTGTTTGCGGTGAATCTTATTGTTTGTTGTTGAAACATTTATTGCTCTAATTTACAACCACACAAGCCAGCCTGCAATGAATATTTCACTCTTATTACAGTTTTATTGCATTGTTGATAATTACAGCCCTTCCGCTCCAAAAATATGCCACCCTTTCGCTACCTTCGTGCGTCCCTGAAAGACTTTATCAACAAGCTGACTAACACTGTTAAACGGTTCGTAGTCAGGAATTTGTCTTTTATCAGCGGGCCTGACAAAATAGCATAACAGAAAGAAACAAATAAGACATGGCAGAAGGCGAAAAAATCGTCAGAATCAACATTGAGGATGAAATGAAAACAGCCTACATCGATTATTCGATGTCGGTTATCGTTTCGAGGGCATTACCCGATGTGCGGGATGGACTTAAACCGGTTCACCGGAGGGTACTTTTCGGAATGCAGGAGCTGGGCGTTGCTTCAAATCGTCCGTACAAGAAATCTGCGAGGATTGTTGGGGAAGTACTCGGTAAGTATCACCCGCACGGCGATAGTTCTGTTTACGATACCATGGTGCGTATGGCGCAGCCCTGGTCGTTGCGGTATATGCTGGTTGACGGGCAGGGTAACTTCGGCTCAGTGGATGGAGATAGTCCTGCAGCGATGCGTTATACGGAAGCCCGCTTGCGTAAGATTGCGGAGGAGATGTTATCTGATATCGACAAAGACACGGTTGATTTCCGTTTTAACTTTGACGATACGCTGGAAGAGCCTACCGTATTACCAGCTAAAATCCCTAATCTTCTCGTAAACGGTGCTGCCGGTATTGCAGTAGGTATGGCCACGAATATGGCTCCGCATAATCTCACAGAAGTACTTCATGCGGTAATTGCCTATATCGATAATAAGGAGATCAGCATTGAAGAAATTTCTAAACTGATCAAAGCCCCTGATTTTCCAACTGGTGGTATTATTTACGGGTATTCCGGTGTAAAGGATGCTTATGAAACCGGCAAGGGACGGGTGGTGATTCGTGCTAAAACCACGATCGAAACCATGGATAACGGACGTGAGCGGATCATCGTCACTGAAATTCCCTATCAGGTGAATAAGGCTGATATGATCAAGAAAACGGCCGACCTGATCAACGACAAGAAGATTGAAGGAATCAGTGATATCCGTGATGAGTCTGATCGGGAAGGAATGCGCATCGTGTATGAAATCAAGCGTGATGCCATGGCTTCTGTTGTTCTGAATCACCTTTTCAAACATACAGACCTTCAGAACTCTTTCAGCATCAACAACATTGCTCTCGTTGGCGGACGTCCGATGTTGCTGAATATCCGAGACCTGATCGTACACTACGTTGACCATCGTCATGAAGTTTTGTTGCGGAAAACGCGTTACGAACTGGCAGAAGCCGAGAAACGTGCCCATATCCTCGAAGGTTTACTGATTGCTCTTGATCATCTGGATGAAGTGATTGCACTTATCCGCAGATCTCAAACACCGGATGAGGCGAAAAATGGCTTGATGGAAAACTTCCAGTTGAGCGAAATTCAGTCAAAGGCGATCCTCGAAATGCGTTTACAACGTCTGACCGGACTCGAGCGCGACAAAATCCGTGATGAATATGCCGAGATCATGAAAATGATCGATTATTTCAAGCAGATTCTTTCTGACGAGACGCTTCGCATGAAGATCCTGAAAGATGAGATGACAGAGATGCTCGAGAAGTATGGTGACGAGCGTCGTACGGAAATCGTTTACATGGCCGACGATATCTCACTTGAAGATATGATCGCCGATGAAGCCGTGGTAATCACCATCTCCCACATGGGTTATATCAAGCGTACCAGCCTAAACGAATACCGGAGTCAGGGCAGGGGGGGAAGAGGTTCTGCCGGAGCAGCTACGCGTGACGAGGACTTTGTAGAACACCTGTTCATCGCAACCAACCATAATTATCTGCTGCTGTTCACCGAAAAAGGTAAGTGCTTCTGGTTAAGGATATTTGAAATTCCGGAAGGTACCAAAAACTCTAAAGGACGTGCGCTTCAGAACCTGATCAGTATTACACCGGATGATAAGGTAAAAGCCTTTGTCAATGTCATGAACCTTGATAACGACGATTATCTTAATAAGAATCATATTATCCTATGCACCCGCCAGGGTACTATTAAGAAGACGTTACTGGAAGCCTATTCACGTCCACGTCAAACCGGTATCAATGCGATTACTATTAACGATGGCGACGAACTCATTGAAGCAAGGCTTACAAACGGCACGAATGAAATCCTGTTGGCGGTGAAGTCGGGCAGGGCAATACGTTTCAACGAATCAACCGTTCGTCCGATGGGAAGAAATGCCTCCGGAGTACGTGGTGTAACCCTGGAAGATGCTAATGATGAAGTAATCGGAATGGTTTGCATTGAAGATGCTGCCAGGGAAACGATCCTGGTAGTATCAGAAAAAGGATATGGTAAACGTTCTGATCTCGAAGACTACCGCGTGACAAACCGTGGCGGTAAGGGCGTTAAAACATTACAGGTAACTGACAAAACCGGACAACTGGTTGGCATCAAATCTGTAATCGACGGCGACGATCTTATGATCATCACTAAGAAAGGAACCACCATCCGGATACCGGTTGATGAACTTCGCGTAATGGGTCGTGCGACGCAAGGCGTAAAACTCATCCGACTCGACGATGAAGATGAAATTGCAAGCGTGGCGAAAGTTGAAGAACATCTCCTCAAAGCGGAAAATATCATTACCGATGAAACCGTTGAATCATCAACCGACAACGAAAACATCGTTAATCAAGGGGACGAGAACACTTCTAACGAAGACAACGGAGACGGAGAGACGTCAGGCAATCCAGAGGAAATTCAATAATTGACACAATCATAAAACACTAATTATGAAACGTTTATTGGTTTTACTTGCAGTATTGATTTCAGTAAATGCAAGTGCCCAAAAGGCAGCTGTACAAACTGCCATTAACTATTACCGATACGAAGACCTCGATAAAGCGAAAGAGGCCATTGACGGTGCCTGTACAAATGAATCTTCCATGGGTATGTCGAAAGCCTGGTATTATCGTGGATTGATTTATCACGCATTACACGAGTCAAACAATGCAAAATTCGCTGCATTAAAAGCCGGGGCGCTGGATGAGGCACGTAAATCATATGAAAAGACCATTGAGCTGGATACGAAGAATGAGTACAGAGATGATATCTTAAAGCGTATCGAAATACTTGCATCACAATCACTTAATGGTGGAGTGGACATGTACCGGGAAGCGAAATATGCAGAATCAATGAAATTCTTTCAAACCTCGGCTGAGATTAATAAGAAGTATTTCAACCGATTAGATACGCTTGCAATCTATAATGGAGGATTAGCGGCTGATAAATCCGGGGATGTTACAACAGCACTGAATAACTTCAAACTATTGACCGAAGCAAATTATGGAGAAGCAAAATTGTACAGTCTGATGGCGAACATGTATCTGACGCAAAAGGATACCGCTAACGCGTTGATGACCATCAATCAGGGTCGCCAGAAGTATCCGGAAGACGGCACATTAATCACTCAGGGACTTAACATTTATCTCTCATCCGGACGCGATAAAGAAGCGTATGCCCAGAATGAAGACGCCTTAAAAAGTGATCCTAATAACGCTGTATTGTACTATATCAAGGGAAGTCTTGCGGATAAGCTTGGTAAAACGGACGAAGCGGTTGGTGCCTACAAAAAGGCGTTAGAGCTGAAACCTGATCATTTTGATGCTGCTTATAACTTAGGAGCTATGTTCTTTAATGAAGGGGCAGAACTCAGTAATAAAGCCAACAAAATTCCAGCCAGCAAGATAGCGGAATACGACGCAGCTAAAAAGCAGTTTGAAGCAAAATTCAAAGAAGCGTTGCCGTACCTGGAGAAGGCGCATCAACTGAACCCGAAAGATATGAGTACCATGCAAAGTTTGAAGCAGATTTATTTGAGAATCGGGGACATGAAAAAGGCTGACGAGATCAAAAAGGAAATGGAAGCCAAATAATGCAATCTAATAAAAATGGGGCACAAGTGCCTCATTTTTATTAGATTGCTATTTAACATAATGTTAATTATATGCCTTCGTCATATAATTCACGTTATATTAAATAGCCGCACACACGGTCGGGAGTTTCGTTTCTGATCCCGCACTCTCCCTAACATTACCGTTTGCGTTGTCAGCGTTACGGTAACGTTCATACGTGTGCGGGATAGTAATAGGCATCCGCTAAAGCGGATTTGAAGCAGAAATTTCAGATTCCTGATTGGTTCTGCATCAGGAATACCGGAGATCGGTTATTCCTGTTCAGCAGCCATTGATTGTTCATGCTGTTCTCTCCTATTGTAAGCCCGATCGACGATTTTCACCAATAGATTTTCTTCATCCAGATGATACCCGAAATCATAACAGAATCTGTATTTAACATTAGAAAACCGGTTTTCCTGTGTATAAAATCGCAAATCAAACCCCAGGAAACTGAGTTCCTCCAAGCTTACCTGCAATTCATCTCTGCTGAACAATTCGGCAAGAATACTTCGGTTTCGTCGTAATTTATGGTTAACATGCCGTATCAGGGCATTTCTGTATCCATTCGACTTGTTATGATACGCATTCCTGCAGAGGTCTCCGCAGAATTTCTTGTCGGTCCGGCCGAGAAACGGCTCCCCGCATTCTTTGCACTTTTTCTTCATAAATTGCTTATTTTAAAGTGGTTATGGTCAAGCTAACAGTTCTCCGGCAAAATGAAAATGTTCCGAGAGATGAAAGAACGTGGCGCTAAAATAATGGCAGATCTATTCATAGAAATACCCGGCACGCTACTGTTTTACACAATCCGCTATTAATATATAGTTAATCAGGCAGTTAACGCTACCAAACTAAACGAATACAAACGTTTACCGGACGCCGATGAGTCGTCCGGGAAGTGGATATAATCATTGCTTGATTCCATTCAGGTCGAACAAAAAACAGCAGCTTCAATATTGATGTTAAACATTTGTATCCGAATGTAAATGTTTATCATACGATTAAGCCGACAGGCCCGATGCATCTTTGCCCCGTCGACAAACTGATGCAGGCATCGTTATTCAACCAACCTATTAAAAAACAACAATCATGTATCAAACAAAAAACAGAGTCACCCTCATGGGCAATCTCGGGCATAACCCCGAAATCAAAGAATTCGATGGTGGTAAAAAACTGGCTAAAGTCTCCATCGCCACCAGCGACACCTACAAAGACAATAAAGGTGAACGCCACACAGAAACCCAATGGCATAATCTGGTAGCCTTTGGAAGATCGGCCGAGTACTTTGAGAAAAACACAAAGACCGGCACCCGCGTTTCCATTGAAGGGAAACTGATGAACCGGACCTATCTGGATAAACAAGGCCAAAAACGGTACTATACCGAAGTAATGGTAAACGAAGTAGTCGCCGTAAAATCTTCAAAACACGAAGAAGGCGAAGAAGAGTAAAAGCTCCGAATCACGTAGAAAAGGCTGCTCACTGGAGCAGCCTTTATTCATTTTCAGTCAAGTCAAAAGTTACTTTAGCGGTTATAAATTACCTAAAGCAATCAATGAAGCAATCAATTTAAATACTTCATTATCAGCGACGCTGCATTTTCGGATGCACCATGACCACCCAGTTTCTTTTTCAATACTTCATATTGTTTCAGCATTTCATTTCTTGCGGTTCCGTCGCTTGCAATTTTCTCAATTTCAGAAAAGAGATAATCGGCATTCAGATCATGCTGAATCAATTCTTTTACCACTTCCTGATCCATCACGAGATTAACGAGTGAAATATATTTGATCTTCACCAACTGGCGAGCAATCCAATACGAAACCAGATTTCCTTTATAGCAAACCACTTCCGGAACATTGAAGATAGCCGTTTCCAAAGTGGCGGTACCACTGGTCACCATAGCCACTCTGGCTTGCGATAAGATTGCATACGTCTCGCCCTGCAACAGTGTGATATCCGACCTGTTTCCGATAAGCTCTCTGTAGAAACTCTCCGGTTGCGATGGCGCCATAGCAATAATACAATGGTATCCATTTAAACGAGATGCCGCCTCCAGCATGATGGGTAACATGGTGGTGATTTCCTGTTTCCGGCTCCCCGGCAAGATGGCCATCACCAGATCATGTTCCGGAATACCGTGTTTGGTTCTCCAGCTATCGTCCGACCAAGACTGATTTCCGATGGCATCCAGTAATGGATGTCCAACAAATTCAACATCCATTTCCCATTTCCGGTAAAACTCCTTTTCGAACGGGAGAATCACCAGCATATGATCCACATCCCGTTTGATTTTATGGATTCTCGATTCTTTCCACGCCCAAATTTGCGGAGAGATATAATAGATTGTTTTAATACCGGCTTGTTTTGCGAACTCAGCCATTCTCAGATTGAAACCAGGGTAATCTATAAAAATAACAGCATCCGGCGCATACTCCAGCATATCCTTCTTACAGAACTCGAGGTTTTTCAGGATGGTCCGCAAATTGGCAATAACTTCCAGAAAGCCCATGAATGCGAGATCACGATAATGCTTAACTATGACCGCACCGGCGTCTTCCATTAAATCACCACCCCAGCAACGAAATTCAGCCTGTGGATCTTTTTTCTTCAAGGCACGAATCAGATTACTGCCATGCAAATCTCCCGACGCTTCTCCGGCAATGATATAGTATCTCATGCGATCAGTTTAAAATACAGTACGATAAAAGCATAGAGAAAAGTGGCACCAATCACACCTCTTGCTGCCTTATCTATTTCCTTCATGTAAAATAAAAAGAACAAGGCCAGATTCAGAATGACGCCAAGACTAAGTACAGATATTGCCAGGTTAGACCTCACCACATGATCAATAAAACCATCGAACGTCATGTATCCAAAAAAGAGCAGATAATAAATATAAAACCCCAGCAAGGGCAACAAGAGAGCCGGCACAAAGCCGGTCATAAACTGATCTTTCAATCGTAATCCTGCCATACTGCAAAATTAATCTTCTTCAAGAGCAAGTACACCATGGTCGCTATAAATGTGGCCAGAAATACACCTTTTCCGGCTTCGAATGAATCAGATTTGAATTTTTGCCTGAAGAAAACAGCAAGCGTAGCCAGAATAATCAGTTGTAGTGCATCCGGTTTTGTGAAAAAGGGTCTTCCGAAACTCAAATAGAACAGATTATCCAGCCATCTCAACACAATATAGAGTAAGAAAATCACACATACACCCAGAAAAAATCCGGTACTTATGGTGTCTTTTCGCCACCAATTATTCATTCCAATTAACCGAATTCAGATGGGGTATCGCATGATGGGCGGTAAAGTCAAACTGAACCGGTACAACGGAAACATACCCTTTGCTCAGTGCATATTCATCAGTATCATTGCCTGTATCGAAATTGATAAATTTACCTGTAAGCCAGAAATAGTCACGACCATTCGGGTCTTTCCGATGATCGAATTCTTCTTTCCATTTGGCATTCGCCTGACGGCATACTTTAATTCCTTTGATTCTTGAAATCGGCAAATTCGGAATATTAACATTTAGCAAAGTGCCTTTAGGCAAACCAACTTTCAGCACATTCTTCACCACCTTCGCTACCATTTTTCTCGAAGGACCAAAATCAGCCTGCATACTGAAATTCAAGAGTGAAAACCCAATGCTGGGAATTCCTTCAATAGCGCCTTCCATTGCAGCCGACATTGTTCCAGAATAAATCACATTGATGGACGAATTTGAGCCATGGTTAATACCCGAAACACAAAGATCCGGTTTACGGTGCAGAATCTGATTCACTGCCAGCTTTACACAATCAACCGGAGTTCCTGAGCATTGCCAGGAGTCAACACCTTCGAAAACCTGTACTTTATCGAGACGTAAGGGGCGATTGATAGTAATCGCATGTCCCATTGCCGACTGTGGGCTATCCGGAGCCACCACAATTACTTTTCCAAAAGGTTTCATCGCTTCCACCAGATTCCGTATACCCGGAGCGGTGATTCCATCATCATTTGTAATCAGAATGATGGGGTCCTTTTTCTTTTTCGCAGCGGGAGATTTCGTGGTTGCCATAGTTAATTTCAGTGCGAAAGTAGCCAAAACAGACGTGCTATGTACCCAGAATCTCTTGCAGCTCCCCTTGTGTTGTAGTTCGTTCCCGTTATCGCTTTTATTGCATTAATACAACTACCCTACTCTCCCCTACTTTATCTTTTTCCGATAATACCGGGCATTGCCTGTACGGGCTCCCAACAAAAAACCGGACTTCCTTTACAGGAAATCCGGTTACCCAATTTACGTTACGCAATTTGCGTAATAATTACCCAATATTAATTTCTCTCGGTTTCGGCTTTGCTTCCGTTTGTTTTGGAAGAGTGATCACCATGATTCCATTCTCATAGGCTGCGCTGATGGCATGCTGATTCACATTTTCGGGCAGATTGAACCGACGCGTGAATGAAGAGAATGAGAACTCTTTCCGGGTGAATTTTTCAGTCGTCTCACCACTCTCCGTTTTCTGCTCCCCACTTACGACAAGTGTATTTTCTTCGACTGCAATTTTGAAATCTTCTTTTTTCAGACCGGGTACAGCCAATTGCAGCTTGTATGCCTGATCGTTTTCGGAGATGTTCACAGCAGGTGAACTCCACTTACGGAATTCCGGGCTTGCGAAATCATTGAAGAAGTCATTGAATAAGTCCACTGAGTTAAGAATGGTGCGTGCCGGACTTTCTTTTTGCCATTTGATGAGTGTCATATTTTTTGTTTTTTAAGGTTTCTGACACCGGCTTTTCAATCATTGTACCAGTACTCTAACCAGAAAAAATATAGGACAAATTGACATAAATCAGAAAGAAATACCGCCAAATTGACACCAAAGCCTATTTTAACTAACTGATAATATGACAATTAGTCTCATCGGGCTTTATCTTCCAACATCGGAACAAAGCGGAATTTCTCCAAAGCAATTACTTCTGTGGATCCATCGGGGCGCTTTAAAACGGTGGTCATGGTTTGTACATCCTGAGGACCAACTGGAATCACCATTATACCGCCTGGTTTCAGCTGATCGATTAAGGAAACGGGGATTTCGGGAGCTCCGCAGGTCACCAGAATTTTATCAAATGGCGCATAGGCCGGTAGTCCCTTGAACCCATCGCCATAGAATGATTTAATAGTAAAATAGTTCAAGGAATCGAGCAATTTCCGGGTAGATTCAAACAACGGTTTATGACGTTCAATCGAGAATACTTTCACTCCGGTTTCGGCGAGCACTGCGGACTGATAACCACTTCCTGTACCGATTTCCAGCACCTTTTCACCTTTCCTGGGATCCAGCAAAGACGTCTGATACGCCACGGTATATGGCTGAGAAATCGTCTGACCGCAAGCTATAGGAAACGCCTTATCCTGATACGCGTACTCCAAAAAAGCATTATCCATAAAAGCATGCCTTGGCACCTTGCTGATAGCCTCCAGAACCAATTCGTTTTGAATCCCTTTCTCCTTAAGTTGCTGAACCAACTGTCGTCTTAAACCCTGATGTCTGAACGAATCCTGAATCATATTTTGCAAAAGTAATCCCGATATAAGGCAATTTACAGCATTCAGAGGGAAAAACGTTACTGTTTTTCAACAAAGCACTTGGTAAAAACGAGTAATTTTGCAGAAAATTTCCGGTATGCTGAAGATTGGAGTGTTAGGTGCTGGTCACCTTGGTAAAATCCATATCCGACAAATAAAAGAACTAAGTGAATCGTACGAGCTGATCGGGTTTTACGATCCGGATGGTGGCACCTGTAAAGCAGTTTCCTCTGAATTTGAAATTCCGGCTTTTGAAAGCATGGAAGCACTGATTGCTGCTGCTGATGTTGTTGATGTCGTAACACCCACCATCAACCATTATGATTGTGCAACCAAGGCACTGCGTTTATCCAAGCATGTTTTTATAGAAAAGCCGTTATCGAATACAGTACAGGAAGCCAAGGACCTTATGCGCCTTGCAAAAGAAGCAGACGTAAAAGTGCAGGTTGGCCATGTGGAGCGATTCAACCCGGCCTTTATTGCAGCACAACCCTACCTGGGGCAGCCCATGTTCATTGAAACCCATCGTCTGGCTCAATTCAATCCACGAGGCACCGATGTATCTGTTGTGCTGGATCTCATGATTCATGATATCGACATAGTATTGAGTGTTGTAAAATCATCCGTAAAGAAAATCAGCACCAGTGGGGTTGCCGTTGTAAGCGATACTCCTGATATTGCCAATGCCAGAATTGAATTTGACAATGGATGTGTTGCCAATCTTACAGCCAGCAGAATTTCACTTAAGAATATGCGGAAGAGCCGATTCTTCCAGAAGGATGCATATATATCGGTAGATTTTCTGAAAAAAGCGACAGAGGTGGTGCGACTAAAAGAAGTAACCGGTCAGCCAGATCCGTTGGCTGTACTTATTGATCTTGGAGAAGGGAAAGGCACCAAGCAGATTTACTTTGAAAATCCGGCGGTAGATGAAAGCAATGCCATCCGGGAAGAGCTTCGCACGTTTGCACTTGCGATCAATCAGGATAAAGAGCCTGAAGTAACTCTTGAAGATGGGTTTGAGGCACTGAATGTTGCGCATCAGATTGCTGAGAAACTTAAAATGCTTCCCTCCATTGCATAGAAAGCCGTCAACGACATCAACAAAAATGACACGTATCTCAAGGATTACCCTATTGATTTCACTCTTCAGTATTCTAATACTCACTGAAGGATGCGAAATGATTAATCCTGCAGAACCCATTCCCTCCTATATAGAAATCGATAAGATTTCTATTTCTTCCAACTACGCTACGCAAGGCACCAACTCCGCTGATATCACAGACGTATGGGTGTATGCAGACAATAAATATCTGGGCACATTTGAACTTCCAGCCAAATTTCCGGTTTTGTTAGAGGGTGAGCACGAAATTTCATTCGGAGCTGGTATCGAAGCAAACGGAATCGCATCTACCAGTGAAGCCTATCCTTTGTATCAGTTCACAAAAAGAAATGTTGTCCTGAAAGCCGGACAAGTAACCAATATTGATACATTAACGGCATCCTATTTCTCCGGTGTTCAATATGTCTGGTATGAAGATTTTGAATCTGACACCAGCGGTGGAGGTATCAGCCTCGACACCACTAATAACAGCGAGGTGAATATACAGCCTGATTCGGTGGAGGTTTTCGAAGGAAAAAGAAGTTTAAAATTAGCAGTAAATACAACGAACGATTATATTGAATGTGTTTCTGTTGGAGATGGATATGCACTCACAAAAGGAAGGGATATTTACCTTGAAATGAATTATAAATGCAACCAAACCTTTAATATGGGAATTGTTGCGATCAGTTCATTTGGGCAATCCACCAATCCAGTAATTACATTAAATCCAAAAACTGAATGGAATAAAATTTATATCCGCCTGGGCCCCTATATAAATGCCTCCGGTGATGCACTTAAGTTTAAAATCATTTTTGGTATGCAGCTCGCATCCGGCTCCAACGAAGGTGTCGTTTATCTGGATAATATCAAGCTGATCACCAATTAAAATATCATGAATAAACCCCGCCAGATCATCAAATATGTGGTGGCCGATTTATTATCGGCTATGCTGGCATGGGCTGGTTTTTTTCTATACCGAAAAGTTCAGATTGAAGCTGCACTTTATGGTACAAGTATTCCATTAATTCCAGACAAGAACTTTTATCTGGGTATAACCGTTTTACCTATTGCCTGGGTAGCCATCTATGCTCTTGCAGGTACCTACAATGATATTTACCGGAAATCCCGTCTGAAAGAGTTCGGGCAAACTCTTTATCTGTCGTTGCTCGGAGTAATTATTATTTTCTTTTCGTTGTTGCTGGATGACGCGATTGTATCGTATAAAAGTTACTACAGTATTTTCATGATGCTGTTTCTGCTGCATTTTGGTATTACAGCAGTTTTCAGGTTTATTATCACAACACGTACCGCACGAAAAATCAAAAGCCGGAAGATCGGATTCCCGACATTAATCATCGGATCGAGTCAGCGGGCAGTTAATCTTTTCAACGAATACGAAAATGAGCCATTGAGTCAGGGATACAGGTTTATTGGATTCATTCATGTTGATCATAATAACGGTAAATACTTTGGGAACACGCTTCCCCATCTGGGCGGCCTTGAAGACCTCAACCGTTTAATTGACGAGAATAAAATTGAAGAGGTAATTATAGCTATTGAATCCTCTGAGCATGAATTCATCGGCAGGATCATTAATGAACTTGAGGACAAGGATGTAATTATCAAGATCATCCCCGATATGTATGATATCCTGGCCGGGACCGTAAAAATGACTTCCATTTTCGGGTCGCCGCTCATCATCATCAACCCTTCCCTGATGCCGGTGTGGCAGCAATCCATGAAGCGTATCATTGATATCATTGTCTCTCTGTTCTTTCTGATCCTGTTGAGTCCGGTATATTTTCTGACCTCACTTATAATCAAACTCACTTCTTCCGGGCCTATCTTCTTTCAGCAGGAACGTATTGGACTTCACGGCAACCCGTTCACCATTTTCAAATTCAGGTCAATGTATGTAGGCGCAGAGAAAGGAACCCCAATGTTATCCAGCGATAATGATAGCCGGATTACTCCGTTCGGAAAGTTTATGCGTGGAATACGACTGGATGAAATTCCTCAGTTCTACAATGTGCTTATTGGCGACATGTCACTGGTGGGTCCTCGCCCCGAACGCCAGTATTTCATTGATCAGATCATGCAGAAAGCCCCGCATTACCGGCATTTGCATAAGGTTCGTCCGGGCATTACCAGCTGGGGACAGGTGAAATACGGCTACGCAGAAAATGTTGAACAGATGATTCAGCGACTCAAATACGACATCATTTACATCGAAAACATGTCGTTATCGCTTGACTTCAAGATTCTCTTCTACACTGTAAAAACCGTACTGCAGCGTAGCGGAAAATAATACGGGTCATCAGGATGATTTCCGGATAAAATAATCCATCAGATCATCGATAGGCTGCTTTATAATTTTACCCAGACGGAAGCCTTTCTCCTTCGCTACTTCTTCCAGTTCCCGTTTAAAAATGAAAGCCACTGAACCAACAAAGTGTACGTCTGTTTCTTTGTAATTCGGATAATCGCAAACGTACAAATCGCAGAAATCACGCATACTCTGCCGCACCATCTCACGCACGTACGGATGCTCATAATTAGCCGTCAGAAAACGCGTGAACGAGGCCAGCCAGACATTGGCATTGGGTTCTTTATATACTCTGTCGATAATATCATTTTTCCCCAGACCATATGCCGATCTGAAGTTAGCTGACAAATCTTTCGGAAGGCGTCCGTAGAGATAATACGTAAGCAATTTCTTGCCCAGCCAGGCGCCGCTTCCCTCATCTCCCAACACATAGCCAAGACCATAATTCCTTTCATGCACTTCATGTCCGTCGTACCAGCAGGAATTACTTCCTGTTCCGATAATACATGAGATACCAGCCTGATCGCCGCAAGTTGCCACCGCACAAGCCAACAAATCATGTTCTACTAATACATCTGCCTTCGTAAAAAAACGACGAAGGCCTGCTGCGATGATTTCATTTCTTTCGGCACTCGAACAACCGGCACCAAAAAACTTTACATCCTTCACCTTTTCACGAATCTCCAGCATCTCAGGGGTATTCATCATTGTATCGAAAACCAGATCGGCCGAATGAAAAAACGGGTTGAAACCCATCGTGTGTAAGGGTCCTGTGATTTTCTGTCCATCATAAACCAGCCAGTCGGCTTTGGTAGATCCTGAATCGGCAACAAGAAGCATAGTGTTAAGTATTTATGGCAAGAATAATTGAATTTGGCAGACTTTCAAAGTCCGGCAGAATTGTTATCGTCAAATCTCTCAACAGGGATTGTTATCTTCGAAGCGATGCAGGAAACGAACAACGACAAGCTTGAACGGAGACTAGGCCTTTTTCAAAGCACCGTCATTAATATGATTGACATGGTGGGCATAGGCCCCTTTGTGGTTTTACCGCTGGTCATTTCTTACATTGGTGGTCCGGGCTTTCTCGCGGCCTGGCTGGCAGGTGCACTCTTATCCTTCATCGACGCCATGATCTGGTCGGAACTTGGCTCAGCCTATCCCAAAGCAGGTGGCAGTTTTAATTTTCTTCGGGAAGCATACGGCAAAGAAAAATGGGGAAAGCTGATGTCCTTTCTATATGTATGGCAAACGCTGATTCAGGCACCGCTTGTTATTGCCAGCGGGTCGATTGGATTTGCACAATATGCTGGATATCTCGTGCCGCTGGACGACATAACAAGAAGAATCGTAAGCGGAAGTGTAGTTATACTTCTGACTATTATTCTCTATCGGAAAATTGACACCATCGGAAAAATCGGGACACTGCTATGGGTAGGTGTTATACTAACGATTGGCTGGCTGATCTGGGGTGGATTCACGCACGGCAATATGCTACAACCGGTAAACGATCTGATCAATCTGAACGACTTCTCATTTCTCCTGACAGCAGGATTCGGATCAGCGATGGTAAAAACCATCTACTCTTATCTCGGCTACTATAATGTATGCCATTTGGGAAGCGAGATAAAAAATCCGGTCAAAAATATCCCCCGCAGCATGTTCTTATCGGTTGCCGGAATTGCCTTGCTTTATCTGCTCATGAACATCAGTGTAACGAGCGTAATTCCCTGGCAGGAAGCGATGCATTCAGAATTTATTGTAAGCACATTTGTAGAGCGAATTTACGGAACCACTGCGGCGAACTGGGCTACGGTTATGATCTTATGGATTGCCTTCGCCAGCCTGTTCGCGGTGATGCTCGGTTATTCGCGTGTACCTTATGCTGCCGCTCTGGAAGGAGAATTTTTTCCTGCTTTCGGCAAGCTCCACCCTACCCGACACTTTCCGCATATTGCCGTACTTGGGTTAGGCATCACTGCTTTCGTGTTCAGTCTGCTTTTCAAATTAGCTGATGTCATAACAGCCATCCTGGCCATGCGCATACTTGTGCAATTCATCGGACAGGCAGCAGGTGTTGTACTGATCCGGATACGAAACAAAAAGCAAGGAATTGAGATGAAAACCTGGAAGATGCCGTTTTATCCATTACCGGTGATCCTGGCCATACTGATTTGGAGTTGGGTGTTCTTTTCTACCGGTATTAAATTTATGCTGTCGGGTGTAGTGGTCATCTTATTGGGACTTCTGGTTTATAATATTCGCAAAAAGAGACATACTTTTTCCGGTTGAAATCAACATTGTTTACAATCGAACAATTTTCTGCGTCATACATACCTCAGTATTTATAAGCTGCAAAAGATACGTCCCGGATGGGAGATTTTTCATCGAATGCTGCACGATCTGCCGGCTTTCTATTGTAAAAACTTCCAGCTTTTGTCCTTGCAAATTCATGAGTTGGACGGAGACAGGTTGGTCATCATCGTTTTGAATAAACACCTCTTCCGTAACAGGATTGGGAAAAACAAGCAAACGATATGTACCATCATGCTGCAGCAAACCGGTTGTGAACTGATCATTGAGGCTTAACACATATCCATCTCTGCTGGCAGCAGGACTTAATAAATTAACTCCGGTGCCCGGATCAAAATCAGTCGCCCCGGAGAATCGTCCAGTAACAAGCAGTTGACTCGAAGTATCTACGGCTATACCCTGCGCATCTTCAAATCCGGCACCACCATAAGTGATCACCCAATTCAGGTAGCCTGAAGCATCCAGTCGCAGCAGATAAGCATCATCGCTACCTGCAGAAGTGATTGTATTAACGGAAGCCAGCGGATCAAAATCGCAAGATCCATTGAAACTGCCAGCTACCAGAATATGTCCGGAAGAGTGCACTTTTACCTGACGCGGACTATTGTTACCCGTCCCGGTTAAAACATCTGCAAACACCAATACTCCGGCAGTATCAGCTTTGATCACAAACCCACCAACATTTCCCGAAGTCGTCAATAATAATATACCCGGACCCGGATCAGCATCAATAGTATTCTGAAAAAATCCCGACATGATCATATTTCCATTTGCATCTGCAGCTATGGTATTCATAATATCTGACCCTGTATTTCCGAACGTTGCACTCCAGAGATATTGTCCTGCGGTATCTAAACGTAAAAGGAATGCATCATCAAAACCTGCGGAGGTGGCATTCACCACAGCAGTACCTGGATCCAGATCAACTGTCGAACGGAAAGAACCAGCCACCAGCACATGACCGAAATGATCAAGTACGATTTCATTGGCCTGATCAGCTGCGATTCCTCCGAGCGTTTTAACCCATATCAGATTTCCATTAGGATCCAGTTTCATGATCCAAACATCCTGTGAACCCGCAGCAGGTACAAGAAGAGAATTGTTCGAAGGATCCAAATCGGCCTGTCCGGTAAAAAACCCGGTTATGTACACATTTCCCTGAGCATCCTGGCAAACCGAACGCGCTTCTTCTATACCGGTAAATCCTCCAACCTGTTTAGCCCAGATAAAATTCCCGGAAGTATCATACTTGGTGATATAAGCATCAAAATCACCGAACGAATTCAGAAATCCGTTGGGGTTAATCGTATCAAAGGTAACGCTGGTGAGAAAAAAGCCACACGAAACAACACTATTGCCTTGAACATCGATATGCAAACCTTCATCGGCACCATTGCTGCCAAACGCTTTACCCCAGACCAATTGTCCCTGTGAATCGTATTTTGCTAAAAAAATATCACTTGAACCGACGGTGGATACCAACTGCTGCCCTGCACCCGGATCAAGGTCGATGATTCCACTAAAGAAACCGGTAACATACGAATTACCTGTTTCATCAATGGATACATCCATATTTGTCACTGAGTTGGAAGCACCGGTTTGATTTACCCAGTTTAATGTGGGAGTTTGAGCAGAGGTCCGCATAAATAAAATGCCTGCGAACAATAATAAAACAATGAAATGTTTCATAGGACATGATTGTTGGTTCATAAAGGTAAACAAAAAAGTTTATCAGATCCACCTCTAATCAATCAATAATGATTTGTCGCGCTGTATGTACTTTTCCGTTTATTTCAAGGCGCAGGAGATAATTCCCGGAGGCGAGACCGAGTTCTTTCAGGTTTATTTTCTCCAGGTACTTACCAAATGGACGAGTTTCTGCTTTCAGAATTTCCTTTACTTCTTCTCCCTTTGCATTAAGTACTGCAATACGAACTGAAGATTTTTCATGTAGTTTAAATGAGAGATAGCTGAATTCAGAAGCAGGATTCGGATACACGGAAACCAGGTTTTCCATACCAATGGTTTCATCATCTATACCGGTGGTGAGACTCGCATAAGAAGCCAAATCGGTCCAAACGCTGAGTTGCCCGTTGTGGAGGCGTGTCCAGATCGGACGAACGATGCCATCATGCGCTGTTATATTGGTATAATCACCGAAAAACACCTGATCATTCGGGTAAAACGGTGTAGCACTGATTCGCTGATTGATGAACGTGTTTCCTCCATCGGTAGAGAGTGCGAGATAGACGTCGGTAGAATCAGAAATAAATCTTCTCCGGTCATAGAAGACGAAGTATAAATTTCCGTTGGTCTGATCAACCGACATCCACGTAAAAAACTGTTGCCGGTTGGAGTTGTCATTATTCACTTTCACCGGCGCAGACCATGTATTGCCACCGTCAGTTGACTTCGCCAGAAAGACATCGGTATTGGATGCACCATTTCTCTGATCCGACCAGTTCACATAGATGGTTCCGTTGTTTGGTCCGCCACTCACATCACAAACGGTAACGGGCAAACCATTGGCTCGATAAATTCCTGACACTGCATAATCCCATCCTGTTGGCATCGGGTCGATTGCAATTTCATTCGACAACCAGGTCAGACCCTGATCGAGGGAACGATTAAATACCAGACCATTCGGTCCTGCCCAGGCAACATAAATTTCACCGTTTGGTCCCACAGTCGGCACAGCACCTTCTACGGTATTGTCACTGTCGATACAATCACCCGCCACTTTATTGATACGTAGTGGAGCTGACCATGTTTGTCCGGCGTCCAGAGAGCGCGAAAAGAGAATAATCGATGAATCCAGCGGATCCGTGCTTCCATAACTGTCGAACTGCGTCCAGGTAACGTACATATTGTTGTTATTCCTGTCGATCGCTACCCAATGCTTATCCTGTGCTCTCGTTCCGTTCAATCCGGTAAACGAACCATTGTTCCATGTTTGTCCGTGATCAGTTGTTTTCTGACAAACGATCCGATCGATCCAGTTACCCGATGCCGGATTACTGAGATGAAAAAAATAGAATGCACCTGCTGTATCCACAGCAATCACCGGATCACCCCAAACGCCATACGAAGAAGAAAGCGTATGTGCTGTCCAGGTACGACCGGTATCACTGCTGAGATAATAGTTGTCGATATTGGAGGCAGCAATCAGATACTGCGGATGTTTGGGATCCATCATAATCGATGGTTCGTTGGGAAGATTGGCAGTACTAATCAGCACATTTTGAGCTTTCAGGCTATAGGCTGAGAGCAACAGGAAGGCCAGGAAGAAGCGCATTGGTTTGTTTTGGAAAAGTAAAGATATGATTACAGTGAATGTTGCACAACAGTTTCTAAAATTGAATTTATATCCTGGGAAAAATCCGAACAGTATGATTACATCATCGACCTTCTTTCAAAGTACATTTCATTTATCATAAGGTCGGACCAGCGAAATAGCAACGCAACTAGCGGCACAACATAATCTATTGATTAAAAACAACATACAATAGAGTTAGGTACGGATTAAAAAAGAAGATTCATTTTTTTTGCTCTCTGAGATAATTCCACTATTTTTGCCGTCCCGAAAAAGGGAATGGTTCCATAGCTTAACTGAATAGAGCATCTGACTACGGATCAGAAGGTTGGGGGTTTGAATCCCTCTGGGACCACGGGTAAATCCAATGAAAAAGGCTTCCAACGGAAGCCTTTTCTTTTTTCTGGCAAGTGATCCAAACTTGTTTGAGAGCACAAGCCAGGAAAAAGAAATGAAACGCGAAGCGTTTTTTCATTGGATTTGCAACTCTGGGAACCGAGGGAAATTTACTCCCGCTATTACAATGATGAAGTATAAAGTTTTAGGTTATAGGTTTTAGGTTTTTAGTTGACAGTTTTGAAGCTTGAAGCTTGAAGCCTGAGTTTAGGGTTTATGTTAAAAGGCCCTCGGCTAAAACATCACTTTCTTATAAAACACTCTTCCATGTTTTTCCTTCAGTGCCTTGCACTTTTTGGTGGCAGCGTTGGTGCCTGTTTTCTCCAGCTTCAGAAAATCGGGATAAAACTTCTCTGCTAACATAGAATAGGTTAAAACGAGCTGTTTGGTAGATGCATTATAGGTAGCCGGCAAGGTGAAGTACAGACTCAATTCCCCTTTTGGAGGCAGAGTTTTGGTTGCTCTATATTTTTCCGGTAACAAAGGGTTATTGCTTTTACCAAACAAAAGCGTAACATCGGGCCCTTTATTCCCGGTCATTTCATACTTGTAGGTATTCAGAAATGGTGGCAGATTCGCTTCCTGGGTATGCAGCACCATGATGCTATCGTTGGAGGAATTACGGATGGAAATGGAATATACCGCGTCACTATCTGCATTGGCTTTATAGACCTGTGATACGATAATATGTTGCGCTGCTCCGTCGAACATCGCCAACAGAGCAGTAATCATTGAAAACAGAAAAGCACGCCAATTAATTTCCACGATTCTAAGATAGGGCTTTCGAAGATATGCTTTGATGAACAAACGGCTCGTTATTCACCAATCATGGTGTAAAATCATATAAAACTTATCGAGTGGCTTATGCAAACAAAAAGGCCACCGGAATCCGATGGCCTCTTGCTATGGTCTGATTGAATTATGCTTTCGCAGTATTCACTTTTTTCTCTTCGATACGGGCATTTTTACCTACCATATCACGCAGGTAGAAGATTCGTGCACGACGCACCTTACCACGCTTGTTAACATCGATCCGGGTCAGTTTTGGACTGTTAATCGGGAAGATACGCTCCACACCTACTCCACCGGAAATTTTACGGATGGTGAAGGTTTCTGTGAGGCCGGCACCACGGCGTTGTAATACCACACCCTGGAACTGCTGTTCACGCTCCTTGTTACCTTCAATGATTTTATAGTAAACAGTAATGGTATCACCTGATTTGAAATCGGGCCACTGTTTCTTTTCGATGAGCTGCTCTTGAGCTACTTTAAGTAAGTCCATGATTGTATCTATTACCCGGAAATTGGGGCTGCAATATTACGTAAAAAATTAATCGAAAACACGGAAAAACCGAAAAATGTAACAAGACTTTGTTAAAAACCAGAAACCGAGCATCAATCTATTGATTTTCAATTAAAAACCAGCCTTAGAGCTATAGAAATATTGATTTCCGGCTCGATGCTATCGGTTAGTTATCAATCTTTTGCAAATCCTCATAAAACTGAATGAGACGCGCTCCGATCTGCTTATTGTCGAATACCTGCTTGGCAAAGGAGCGGGCATTGCCTCCGATTCTGTTTTGCAAAGCCGGATTCTGAAGAAGCTGAATCAATCGTTCGGTGAACGTATTTGCGTCATCAGCGATCAGGTATTCTTCTCCTGCCCTGCCGCCGATTCCTTCGGCGCCAATAGAAGTACTCAGAATCGCCTTCCCCATGGCCATTCCTTCCACAATTTTCACCCTCATCCCGCTTCCGCTAAATAAAGGCACGATCATGATTCCACTCTCTCCCATGAATCGCTTACCGTCTTCCACATAATCACTAACCTCAACAGAAGTAGAAGAATAGGCCTTGATGTAATCCGGCATTTTCTTGCCTGCCAGTCGTAGTTTCGCTTCCGGAATTCTGGTGAGCACTTTAGGCCATACCTGATTCAGAAACCAGTGAACACCTTCCTGGTTCGGCATCCAGTCCATCGCACCCAGATGGAAAACCGTTTTGGAATCCGGCTGATCAAATACCGGGTATTCTGAAATATCGAGACCCACCGGAGCAATGCAGGTAGGCACTTCTGCCCCCAGTTCTTTCAAGGTCTTGTCATCTTCAGGTGTCATGGCGGCAATGGCATCTACCCTGTTCAGTGCCCATTGTTCATAGTGGCGAAGGCGTTCGGCCAGGAGATTCAGATACCATCGTCGTAGCGGATTGGTACAGGCATCGGCCAGCCGTTGCCAGATCAGGTGTTCGATGTTATGTGTACGAAGAACGACTTTAGCGTCGGAGAACTTCCGGATAGCTTCCATATAGGGAATCATATACAGGCTTTCGAGCTGGATGATATCGAAGGTTTCTTCTTTGAGAATACGGATCAGTGCTTCTTCAAAATCGCGGCGGATGAAGCGGATGATATGGTAGGATTCACCTGTGAAAATATTGAACAGGGCTGCGAATGGTTTAATCCGGTTATCGAGATAAATCCCCTCTATCCGGGTCATGTCGCGGTATTCTTTGTCGAGGCTTTCAAGGTCGGCCAGCTGCTTGATGGTATTGAAAGAAAGGACTTTCAATTTCGCACCATTCTGATGCAATGATTTCTGCAGATTATACATAGCAATGCTGCCACCGTCAACCGGAGGATACGGCACCCGGATACATAACTGTAGTATTCTCACCTGTCAGATTTTTTAAATGGTTTAATTACTCTTTTGAAGAAACCGATGTAGGCTTCCCGGTCAAAAATAACAGAATCATGCGTTGCCTTGTAAATCAGAAACAAGCCCACCGGCAGGAGAATCATGGACGATAACCACATTCCCCGCCAGGCCGGAATAATGCTTTCCTTGGCAAATTTTTCACCGGTGATACTGGTGACATGGTACGCCAGAAAGAAGATGATTGACACGACGAGTGGCATACCGAGTCCGCCTTTACGAATGATCGCTCCCAGCGGTGCCCCAATCAGAAAAAGTATAAAACACGCAGCGGATAATGTCAGTTTACGATGCCATTCAACTTTAAATTTCGCGAGATGGTATTTACGGGTATCTTTTTCTTCAGCCTGATTGGTAAGGTAGGATTGCATGCCCCGCGCCTGGTTCATGGCATTGTCGTATTGTACCGGATAAGCCGTAGGGAGAATACTATCATGCAGCGATATGGCTCCGGCCTCCTGGAGCTGCTTTTTGAAATCAAGCGATGAGCGGAGGAAGAGGAAGTAAGGCCGCATATTGGCTACCATCATCGTCTGCTTTTTTACGTCTTCCACATGCATGCTATCTACCATCAGATTCAACTGAGTCAGGTTCAGCATCTGATGATTCCCTTTAAATAGCTCCTCGTTGGTACGGGTCAGTTTAAACTGCGACAGGTCAAAGCGGATAACATATTCCTGAAAGGAATTACGCATCAGAGGATGTGAGTCGCCGCCATTTTTATTCTTGCTCTGTTCTTCGTAACTGTTTCCGTTGAATAGGGTCAGCACGAGAAATTTCTGATCCGGAGTAGATTCCATCCTTCCCTTATCGGCCATTACCACTTTCCGGTTTCCCATGCCACCGGTATGGTCGTAAATCATCACTTTGTAGATGGTTTTTCCGTCGGGGTCCTTATCTCCTACTTTGATACTGTAGCCATCAATGCCATTGTAAAACACTCCTTCCCGTATCGACAGTGCCGGTTTCTGCTGGCGGATATCGTACAGCAAAGAGCCCATCTTCAGATTCGTATAAGGCAACACGTTATTCGAGAAAAAGAAGGCCAGTGAGGATATCAGCACAGCCGTTACCAGTAAGGGTAACATGATTCGCTGCAGGGAGATTCCGGCCGCCTTGGCGGCGGTAAGCTCAAAATGTTCGGCAAGGTTACCAAAGGTCATAATGGAGGATACCAGAATGGCCAGTGGCAACGCCATGGGTACCAGGGTGGCGGAGGTGTAAAACAATAATTCTGAAATCACCGACCACTCCAGGCCCTTCCCGACCAGGTCGTCGATGTATTTCCAGAGGAACTGCATCAACAGCACGAACAAAGAGATGAAAAAGGTCAGTAAAAACGGACCGATAAACGATTTAAGGACCAGAGTATGGAGTTTTTTCACTTTTCTGTTGGCTGATGCAAAAATACCCTAAGTTTGGAGAATAGCGTTTGAATTATGAAGATATTGCTTGAGGAGGAACTTAAACTTCTAACATCTGAATCTTTCTTTCATACAAAACGATCCTTGGAAAATAAGATTTTAGATCAATTGAATGAAGCGAGTCAAAATATAGGCCATCTTCTGAATTTAAATTCATGGAGGCTTCCGTCTGAAATCAATAGTATAGCGCCTAAAATAAGCAAAGGTCAAAATTATTTAGGCTTTCCCTGGATGATTTTAGACCACCCCAGGGTATTTTCAAAAAATGATGTGTTTGCAATACGTACACTTTGCTGGTGGACCCAGGGGATCAGTTGTACAATGCATTTATCCGGAAAATATTTCCGGCAATATATACCTGAAATCCGTCGTAAAAATGAAGTTATTCGAAATTCTGATTTATTCATTGGGATAAACGATGACCCGTGGCTGCATCACTTTGGGAACGATAATTTTACCCAGATAAAATCCTCCCAATTTCCAGAATTATTATTAGAAAACACAGAAAAGAGAGGATTTATTAAGCTTATGAGAAGATTTCCAATAACTGATGTACTTAAGTTACCCGATCACGCACATCAATTCACAGAAACCTGTCTAGACTTTCTTTTTTAAAACAAAGTCAAATAAGAAGAATCTGGTAAATAAAAAAATGACTTGCAACTTGAGTCTACTCCACCACCATTTTTCCCGTAACCGGTATTTTTCCTATTTGGGTAATGGTGTAAAGATAAATACCGGAAGAAAGGTTGTTTCGCTTAAAGACATAGGGAAAACCGCTTATCGACTCTTCACGCAGCAGGATACCTTGCACATTATACACGGTGAGTTCCCATTTGTTTGCGGAGCCCGCGTTCATTTCATTTGATAGTGTGATGGTAGTTTGCTCTCTGAACGGCTGCGGATAGCAATGGGCACTGAAGTCGGGTTCAGGATTACTCAGACCGGTAGCGACCAAACCCAAAGAATCGGTTTTTACCATGTAGAGGTTTTTAGTACCCAACGAATCAATTGCACCCACCAGTAAATAACCGCCATCGGAGGTTTCGATAACGTCCCATCCCTCATAGCCTAATACTCCAACCACAGCAGGGTAAATCCAATAAAGGTTACTCCAAATAATATTGCCTGAAGTATCAACTTTTGTCAGGCTCATTCCTCCTCCTGCTATAAGTATATTTCCATCATGAGCTGTTATTAACCGTTGAGCAGGAACATTAATAGGTTTCATCCATAAGCTATCGCCAGTTAATGATATTTTATATAGTCCATTATAATCCGTTACCGCTATAACACCGCTATCAGACATCGGTTCAATATCAGTAAAAGTCTCGCCATGAGGATTATAAAACGTTTTATACCAAATCACATTCCCGACAGAATCAATTTTTGCTACATACATAGGATCCACAAATCCACCGCCTGCATTACCGCAGATAAAATAGCCGCCTTCCAGATTGGGTTTAATTCGGTACAAACCACTTAAGCCGTAACCTCGACTCCATATAACATTGCCGGAGGGATCAGTTTTGTACAAATCCGGGTCATTTTTATAACATGCAATCAAGTAGTTATGATCATCACCAATCAAAATATCAAACCCTTTATCTAAACTAGAATCTCCCAAGAAAAATGTGTTCTCTAATTGCATAGAAGTATCTATTTCTGTAATGTATACATTTCCACTAAGAGTATTGCATATTGTACTGGTTCCAATAAAAACAATTGTACTATCATCCTTTTGTTCAAGGTCATCAACACCTTTTCCACAAGTACGCAGCGTTTTTATTGTATCACCATTCTGATTAATATTTAGAAGATAACTTTGATCTGCAAAAGGGCCTATTTGCCTAGCTCCGATTAAGTATGTTCCATTCGTTAGCTCGCGGACAACTTTACCCGTATTATTTATTGAATTGTAATAGACTTTCATGAACGTGGTAGGCTGTCCGTATAAAACAGTTTGCAGAAAAATAAATAGCCAAACAAATACACTCGTTTTCCAAAGGAAGTGAATTTGTTTCGGATATTCAAAGAGAATATATCGTTTTTTGTTCATAGTTGTTATTTGACAATAACGATTCTGCGGTGAATTGTTCCGGATTTAATGAAATATAATCCCGAAGTTAATGTTTTGAATTCCACTTCCTGTAAATGGAATGACTTTCTGTCTGCTGAAAATAAAAAGCTTTGCTTTTCCTGATCTGATCTGAATTGGTTAAAGTCTTCATCCGATTTAATAATAACACAGGAGTGTTTATTTGTGTCAGTTTTCAAGCCATGGTTTTCGAATGATGAATTTCCCGAATTTGCGATTCGATACTGATAACAAGCGGGACGTGTATAGAAATTAGGAAATCGGTCCTGAGTTCTCAATGCGTCTAAATCGTTTAATCCATATTTAAAGAAGGCATCTCCAGAAATATTTAAGGAGTGATTCCAGTTTGGATAAATAGGCAGAATTTCATCTGTAATGTACACTGGTACTTGCTCTCTGAAAAGATTCTGGCATTCGGTAAGGTAATGTTGATTGGTCCAGGTTCCGGTGCCTTGCAGCCATCTGCCGAGATAAATATTATCATCATTCGGTGATAATGAATCTTCTGCTGAATACATGGGCCAGATGTTCGATTGGGTTGAATTAGCTCCGAACCAATAAATTCTTTCCGCCAGCTGAGCAAAATCTCCCCAGCCGGTCATGAATCTTGTAGGCGTTTGAACAGAAAAGGGACCACCTTGCCCAGTGTTGTCAGGAATATAAAAAAACAGAAACACTCTATTAAACGTACTATCAGCAAAATCAACTATCAGATTTTCATCTTCGCCATCAAGACCGGTTGCCATATTGCCATCTATATTCCGATCCATTCGGCCCAAAATGGTGCTGATGACAGAAATTCTGTTTGTAGTATCCGACTTTACTTGTTGCATCCGGTTAGCAATCTCTCTGTAATGCTGCCAGCCTTGTTGTAAAAATGGATAGTCCGCTGAGTTAGAATTTGAAGGATCGCCATACCGATCCCTCCAGAACTCATAATCCAAAGATAATTCATTGATACGACTGGTGAATCCATAGTTTTTATTAAAAGCACTTGTTAAACGGATCATTTCCATGTTATTGCTTGTGTCAGCTATGTCTTCATCGTCCATGTCCCGCAATATCACTGTGATATCTGTTATATCTGGTAAACTACGAATACGGGCTATTAATGAAGCAAGGCTATCACGCAAGTCTTCACCATTTACATTAGAGTTGCGATTTACCAACACATCTTCAAATAATACAACATTCAAATCTCCTAAAAGTAAATTGCGGATTTTGTTAAATTGCAAATAATCCAATAAGGAGTCGGCTGATTGACCGGTTGCATCAGTGAGAATCTTTGTTAAAGAAGGGTAACATTGATTTCCTCCCGGACACCACATATTGTTAATCTGCAAGGCACGCGGAAACCAAACCGGACAAGGTAATATATATCCAACAACTAATCCGATCGAGAAGTTGGTGTTTGGATCAACAGCGTCACCGGAAAGATAAATAACCGTGCGGTCATCAGATACTCCTATGCCCTTTCCAATGGCTGGTCCTCTAAATTCCATTTCTTCCAACGAAAGTGTATCTCCCCAACTGGTAAAAGCACATACAAACATATGATCAGAGGTGTCGGTGATGGTACCAATGCCTTCAAACTCTCCATCATCGCGTAGGACAAGCTGATTAATTGTTGATTCGTCTCTGAAATTATACAGTTTATCCCAAACTACATTGCCACCATTGTCGAGTTTTACTATTCTACTATTAAAGTGATCCTCCGGGTCATTTTTGCTTTTTCCGCATATCAAATATCCATCTTCTGTTGGTTTTACATCATACATAAAATTGTCGCCCCCGCTTGAAATAACATACACCCATTCTATATTTCCAATGGAGTCTAATTTTACAACCTGTGATTCATACATTGAGTTGCTATTCAGAAAAACTCCTGTGACAATAAAACCTGAACCAGCAGGTTCAAACGCAGTTCCTGCCTCAAACCCCATTTCTCCCAATTGGGAGTAGCTTTCTGACCAAAGGATTTCACCATAGAAATCGAACTTTACCATCACCATTCCAACAAGTCCGTTTTCCTCCTGGAAGCCTCCAACCAAATATCCATCGGAAACCTCTCTTATTCTGGTTCCACCCTCGCTTCCGCCCGTACCAAATGTTTCATGCCAATATTCATCTCCTGCATCATCTGTCCTGACAATGAATAAATCATTATTTCCATTTCCATAGGAGTTGGTTTTACCACAGATAATAAAACCACCAGAAGAAACTTCAACAACTGAAAAGCCGGCTTCATCATCATTTCCGCCGTAATATTTTGTCCAGAGCAAATCACCCTCTTCACTATATTTAGATAGAAAAATATCGTTTTGCTCTGCATCTACTCCTGCGGTTCCAACAATAATTATCCCGTGATCAGAGGTGGACTTTACTTCACCAACCTGATACGGTATTTCTCCTGAAATTTCACGTTCCCAGATGACGCCAGGGTTTTGAGCTGAGGTTTTTTGTGCAGTTAAAAGCCCTGCAAGCAATAATAACTGTTTCAAAATAGTTTTCATATGAATGAGTATTAAGGGGATGCAATTGAATAAAACTGTAAAACCAAATGTAACAACTTAAATATAAATGAATGTAAAACACCTAAAGTATTTTACCTTTAGTGACACCTGTCTGTTTAGCACACAAAACATTGTTTTTCAACCAACTAAATTGCATCTATTTTATGTGCTCGACATAAAAAAGTAAACTCTACCTATTGAAAATATTTGCTTCAGGACCAAAGAAATCCTGAAACTTGAAAGTATTTGAACAAATTATCGCTATAAACTTCCCAACAACATCCGCAGATTCTGCACCTGTGATTCCCATAGTTTAATGCTGGAATCTTTCTCACCGGGATTCGCAAAATCTGTAATCACCAGAGCGATATCAGCGGTGATATCATCTTCTTTGATTTCAAACTGGAAGTAGGTACCATCGGTATCATCTACCCACTGAAAGCGTACGAGTTGCAAGTCACGGATGGCTACCAGTTTGGCGTATGATTCACCGCCTTCCCAGATAAATGTGTATAAATCATCCTTGGTTTTTACTTCGTCTGCAAACCAGCCTGCCAGACCGCTGGAGTCACTAAGAGAAGTAAACAAAATTTTTGGAGAGGACCGGAATTCAAATTCCAGTTGAAATTTCTCCTTGGTGGTATTGGTCGGCTCCACGAGTTTTAAAGGCGGATTAATATGCCGGACTGGGAGCGATTTAGGATTCGTTCCAGCCTGAATACGTGGACGCATCTTCGAGAGGTCCATGATTTCTTCCAGTTCTTTGATCACTTTATCCGCTTTCAAATGCAATGGATCCGGACCTTCTTCCTCATCATCTGATTTCTTTTTCTCTTTGGAAGGCTTTGCCGGCTTTACTGCTTTTGCAGCTACAGGTTTCGGAGCCGCAGCCGGGTTCGCCTTGGCGGCCGGTGCAGCTTTCGATGCAGTTTTAGCAGCAACCGCTACAACTCCTTTCTTTGATTCCGCTTTATCATTTGCCTTCTTCGACTGTACTTCCGGTTTCTTTTCAACGGTCTTGCCCGATTTGGGTGCTTTAAGATCCGTTGCTTTCACAACCGTTTTCGCAGCCGTTTTTGTCCGGGCAGGTGCAACCGATTTCTTCGCCGTTTTTTTATTATCAATTGCCTTCGTTGCTTTTGAAGCAGCCGGTTTGGTCACCGTTTTCTTGGCAACACTTTTTTTAGCCGGTTTATTCACAGGTTTTGATGGCGATTTCACTGCTTTTTTTGCAGGAGCTTTCACCACTTTTTTTACCGCTGCCTTCTTCGCTACCACTTTTTTGGGTGCGGGCTTTTTTGCCACAACTTTGGCAGAGGACTTTTTATTCGTCGCTGCTTTTTTGTTCTTTGCAGTCGCCATATCAAACCTGATTAAATAAGAAACGTTTATAGATCGGGCTGAAATATAGTTAAAATTTGATACGAAAAGTCCGCCATGTTAATAATGGTTTAGGGCCGGAAGACCATTCACCGTATGCTGCTAAATAGGATTAAAATACTGACATACAGTCTATTAAGCTTGTGCTTTATTACATTTTCCTATTTGGCAAACTATGGGATGATCTTTCGTGGTACCGCTGCTGTTGTTAGTTACCTGTCGATGACCGGAGTAATCTTTTGGTTTATTTTGAGATGGAAAGGAAAAGTCAATAGTATGAATCATCCCGTTTTCCTCTTTTTCTTCCTGTCATTTTATTCGCTTCATCGTTGGCTGATTGCGGGAATGCTGATGGCTGTTTTCATAACTAAATGGTTACTAAAAACAGCCAGCAATACAAATATTTCAGGACGAAAGGCCTTGAACCGTTTTTCGGCTGATTTGTTTGTTGCCGGTCCGCTCCTGCTCTGCATGGATATCGCTAGAGAGTATTCTGTTTGGCATGAATGGATTTTCCAACCCTTGCCGTTGCTTTTTTGTTTGGCCGCAATACTAACCGGAACATGGCTGATTTATCAGCAACGCGACTCCCATCAATAGATGATCAGGCGAGTGCCGGAAGTGCCGGCATCATTGGTTAACCGTAGCAGATACGTTCCGGGATTCAATCGTGCTGTTTTCAGCTGATGAGATACTTGTCCGGCCGCATGATTTACCTGCTCTGAAAGTACCTTTCTTCCGGAGAGATCAAACAAGTCGAAGATCGTTCGCTCAGCGGAATTCACGTTAAACACCACCTGCACCAAATCATGCGCCGGGTTTGGATAAACGGTCAACCCTTCAACATTACCCTGCTCAAACTGTCCCACACAGGTACGCACTTCCGTCAGCAGCGTCGATTTATAGATACAACCATTTGAAGTAGTATACGTGTATTGTACGAGAAATTTTCCCGCACCGCTTAACGATGGATCGAAGGTATTTCCACTCACACCAATCCCGGAAAAGGTACCACCAGCCGGAGTAGCGGATAAAGTTACCGGAGCATCGAAAACACAATAGAGATTGTTTAAACTGCTGAAATTAATCGTAGGTGCGTTTTGTGTTAACTGAACAAAAACAGTATCACCGGCCGAACAACCCGTGGCCGTATTTTGCACCTGAACTACGTACAATCCATTTTGAGCAATGGTGAGTATATTTGAAGTAACAGGGAGCATCACTCCGTTGCGATACCAAATAAAGGTCAGACTATCTCCATAGGGAGTTGACAATTCACCGTTTGGAGCGCAGATACGAATTGTATCATCAACAGCTAAAAAAGCTGTAGGCGCACACGAAGTGGTGTCAACGATTCGCCGAATATGTCCATTGTACATGTTCCCTACATACATTTCCCCGTTCCTGTCCTGACCAAAAATGGAAATGCCGGCACCTGACCAAGTGCTATGAGTCAGGTAGGAGAATGTTGTATCATCCAATTGTTTTAAAGATCTGATTTCTGGAATACAGAAATCAGCGAAGAGGTAATGCCCGAACAGATTGCCGTATTTAGCTCCACGATAGATGAGTCCACCTGTTACACTGCAATTACCGCCTGCATGCTGATATTCATACACTGGTTCTGTGAAGACATTCAAGGGCTGGCAGCCAGATGTATTAAAAGGATGAGTAGCTTCGTAACATCTCCAGCCGAAATTTTTTGCCTCCATATTCAGGGATGAAACAAAATCAATCTCCTCCCAGGTATCTTGTCCAACATCCCCAAACCAAAGGTCTCCGGTTAAACGATCAAAAGATGCTTTCCACGTGTTTCGAACTCCAAGGCTCCAGATTTCCGGAAACCAGGTGGTATCATTCACATGAGGATTATCCGGTGGAATGAGATAACTGCTGCCATGGCGGACATCAATCCGGAGGATTTTTCCAAGTCGTTCTTTCTTGTTCTGCGCTCTGTTTTGCGGATCATTGGCGCTTCCTCCATCACCCAGCGGGATATAGAGATAACCATCCGGTCCGAATTCAATATCTCCACCATTATGATTTGTATAGGGCTGATTGACGGTCATAAATACCACCTCACTTGCCGGATCAGCCAGATTGGAATCGAGCGGATTTGTACCAAAACGGGAGATGACTGTATTGCCGGAATTGTTGATATAATTCACGAAAAAATATCCGTTTGACTTATAATCCGGATCAAAAGCCAATCCGAGCAAGCCCTGTTCCGTACCGGTACTTAACACCTGAGGATTGATATCCAGAAATGGATTCGTCAGCAACGAATCATTCCTCACGATACGGATGCGTCCATCCTGTTCCACAATGAATAAACGGGCATCCTTGCAATGGGTAATCTCAACCGGCTTTGATAAACCTGAAGTGATGTAGGGAACCGTTTGCACATATGGTTGCTGTGCCAATGCTGATATAGATCCCGATACCAGTACAGCGAGTGACCAGAATAATTTTTTCATACGACTAAAATAAACAGCCTGAAGAAAAAAGGAATATTAATTCTGAATTTTATGACATTCATCGAACACTCCATAAGAGATTGCCGGAATCATGTATTATTGCAATATGGTTATTCAAACAAGAAATTGAAGTTGTTGAAAAAACCTGTATTATCAGATACAAGCATCCAGAGGATCATCGTTCATCCAGTAAATGCAAATTTCAGTTAAAATGCTCCGACAAGCCGGTAAATGGATTAAAAGCAGGAAGAAGACGATTGGTTTTCTTGTGCTGATCCTTATATTAATCGCCGGAATCGGAATTTGGAAGAGCAATCATCTTGTTGAGAACGGTAGTCAGAATTTGCTTTTTGACGACCTGAATAAAATTCCATCGAACAAAGTCGGACTCGTACTCGGCACCAGTCGTTTTCTTACCAGCGGCAAACCCAACCCCTATTTTGCGTACCGTATTCACGCAGCCAAATCATTATTCTTTGCCGGGAAAATTCAATACCTGTTGTTAAGTGGCGACAATCGTTTTTTCTCGTACAATGAACCACGTGAAATGCGGAAGGAACTCATTCGCATGGGCATTCCGGATTCCCTCATCATTCTGGACTTTGCGGGTTTCCGGACGTTTGACTCCGTGGTGAGAGGCAACAAAGTCTTCAAGCTTAAAAAGTTCACAGTGATTTCCCAGCGTTTCCACAATGAACGCGCGGTCTTCATTGCACGACATTACGGTATTGATGCTATTGCATTCAATGCGCAGGATCCTCCTGAAGATTTCACGTTAAAAGTCAGACTGCGGGAATACCTCGCCCGTACCAAAATGGTGATGGATTTATTTATTCTGCATCAGGAGCCGTACTTCCTCGGCGATGAACAACTTCCTCCCGGCGCCTATCAATAAGATCCGGCCCGTTTACGGATGAACCACTCGAGTGAAAGGAATAAAATTATCAGCACAAAGAACCAGGGTTCATTCAGGAGATCTTCGAGTTTCTTGTGCATATACGACACACTTTTCAGATTCTCGCTGGCGCGGATTGTTTTGATAAGAGATTCCATTTGTCCCGGATAAAACACCGTTCCACCCGTACGCGCCGACAATGCCTTGAGCAGTTTATGATCAGCGATGGTGACAGCGGTTTCCATTTGCAGGGCACTTACGCTAAATTCACCACCGGCAGAAAATACCTTATCACCCAGTTTCACCTCTGACTTATACCGGTAATTCCCGGGAGGAAAAACACCGGCCTCCAGATGATACGATTTATCGGTTCTCGACATCACAAACGGAAACTCCACACCCGACGCATTCGTTATTTTCACTCTCACTTCCGGTTCATTGGTCAGCTGATCGGCCTGATTGTACAATTGCGCATCCACCACCACCGGTTCATTTTCTCTGAAATTATTCCGTATGGCCAGGCGGAACGGGCTCCGGTTCTCTTTCACTGATAAATACTGTACTGTTCCGTTGATCAGTTCATCGCTGGCTACATGCTGTCCTGTCTCGCTAAACTCTTGCAATTTCCATCTCCATATACCTTCGCCGGCCAACACTCCAACCTTTCGTCCATTTTGCTCTGAGAAACAAAAGAGCGGCTGCGAAGTAATCACGGCTCCTATTTTTTGATACAGGAGTGTGTAAATATCTCCGGCAGGCTGATACACACCAAACGGAGATTTCAACGGAGGCCAGGCCGCTACTTTCGATTTCACGTCTCCAGATAAAGAGAATAAGCTAAAGCCATCTGCCATTACTCCCTGCACTTCGTTCAGTTGTCCGTTGGACTGTGTCAGCTTCAAACCGGCCAGAGCTCCATTAAACGCATCTACGGAAGTATTTGCACTCAGAATAAACCAGGCGGGGACACCTGCAGCGGTAATCTTATCGAGTAATGATCGGGCATCTCCAATGGTGGAGGGAATACCATGCAGGATCACCAGATTAAAATCGCCAACACTTCCGGTAAACATACTCTGCAAGGAGACCTTTACCTCATAATTCGGACTTTTCTCCAGCGTTTGACGAATCGCAGCAATATCGGGATTGGGTGCAGATGCCAGAATCAGAATTTTCTCCTTCTGCTCAACCACTTCAACAAACACATCTCTTACGTTATTGACCGTAGTTACCTCCCCTTCCACCGGCGTTACTGCAATCCGGTAATGATGGATACCCTTTGCTTTGGCATCTACCAGCACCGGTACAACCAGATGGTAACTGGCGCCGGTCACCTGAATATCTCTCGTAAAAATCTGTGCTGAATCTTCCGTTACGGTCACTGATGTCCTGGTTCCAGACGCTTGACGCGCATCAATGGCAATCTCCAGCGGAAAAGCATTTCCGAGAAACGCCATCCGGTTATGATTTACTGCTGAGATATAGATATCCTTACGGACAGTCGTATCACCCAGCGCAATGCAGAACACAGGCACTTTCACCTCTGCAGGTCCATAAACCGGACTGGCTCCTTCATTATACAAACCATCCGTAGCCAGAATAAGCGCACCCGTGTTCCGGTTCGAAAACTGCACATCCAGTTGATTGTATAAACGGCTGAAATCAGTAGAACGGTCAGCAAAAAGAAAATCATGCTTGTCGCGCACCTCATCACCAAAGGCAACAGATCGTACATCATAATCATCACCCAGACCTTCCTGCAGTGCCGCAATATCCTTTTGAATCTGATCCTTTCGTTGCACCGAATCGCGCGCATTTAGAATCGATTTCGACTCATCGAGCGCAACAATCACAACCGGCTTCTCCACTTCCCGTGAAAATGTGCGAATCATCGGACTCAACAATAAAAACGATAACAAACTGATCACGACAAACCGGGAAAAGATCAGTAAACGCCCCGGCCAGGTACCGGCTTCTTTCAACAGCGTTTCCTTGCGATACAGTAAAAAGGTAAGTACGGCTCCTGCCAGAAGGCAGAAAACTACATACCAGATGGGATAAGCAGTGATGATGGACATAATGGATTGGCAAAAATAACGGATTCGGTCAACGAAGATTGTCTGTGGGTATGAATTACCAACAGTCTTTTACAATGCCGGGATACCTATATTTGCCCTATGTTGGTAACCGCCCGCGGCATCAAAAAAAACTACGGAAGTCTGGAAGTACTGAAAGGTATCGATCTGGATATCAATAAAGGCGAAGTTGTTTCGATCGTTGGAGCCTCCGGTGCCGGAAAAAGTACCTTGTTGCATATACTTGGAACATTGGATCGCCCCGATGCCGGAAATGTGATGATCAACGGATCGGAAATCAGCAAATTAAGCGGGCGCCAGCTGTCTGCTTTCAGGAATAAGCACATCGGATTCATCTTTCAGTTTCATCAGCTTCTGGCCGAGTTTTCAGCTGTTGAGAATGTAGCCATGCCGGCCTTGATTTCGGGACAACCTTTCGAGCAGGCCACCGCGCGCGCCAATGAACTGCTCAGCATGCTGAATCTAGAAAGCAGAGCGCAGCATAAACCTTCCGAACTCTCGGGTGGAGAACAACAAAGGGTCGCTATTGCCCGGGCGTTAATTAATAAGCCTGACCTTATTCTTGCGGATGAGCCTTCCGGAAACCTGGACTCCGAAAACGCCCGTTCACTACACGCTCTTTTCTTTGAACTTCGTGAAAAACTAAATCAGACGTTCATTATCGTTACCCATAATCAGGAACTGGCTGATATGGCCGACCGTAAACTGGTGATGAAGGACGGGAAAGTAGTGCTTTAATGCTCTCCCGGATCTGAGAGAAAACGGGGATCAAAATTCAACAGATACAATTTTTCCGACGCACGGGTAAAAGCTGTATACAACCAGCGGTAATACTCCTCATTCAGCATTTCTTCCGTCAGGTATCCCTGATCTACAAAAACAACAGGCCATTGTCCGCCCTGCGCTTTGTGACACGTGATGGCATAGGCAAACTTCACCTGCAAGGCATTGTAGTACGGGTCTTTTTTAATCAGTGCATTGCGGCGTTTTTTATCGGGCTCTTCCTCTGCATAATATTCATGCAGCGCATCGAATAACTTACGCTGTTCAGGTGTGGAAAGAGATGGCGACTCGCTGCTGAGGGTGTTCAGCAGAATCATGGCTTCAAACGGAGGCTGATCGGGATAGTCGGATGATTGCAGAATCGCCATGGCAAAGCGAAAGCCGAAACGTTCTTCGAAATGATAGGTTTTGAGCACTTCCAGCACATCGCCATTCGCGATAAAACCTGCCGAATGATCATCCGGCAGCCAGTGGTAGTTGTTCTTCACCACCATCAGGTTATCGCCCCCTCCTATCTCGTCCTCCAGCCAGAGTGTCTGGTAGCGAATAAGGAGGTTATACTGAATGGCTGCTTTGTTCGACCGGGTGATGACCATGACATTATCCTTGCCATGCTCTTTATAGAGGGAATGTAATTGTTCCGGCAGATCGCGGGGTGGCATGATGGCCACATCACCGATGGTCTGAATCTTCAGTTCCTGTGGTTCATCTTCTGCCTTTAACAATTGACGGATATGCGTGGCGTTTAGCAGGATCTCACTCTGTTCCTGCTGACGCACTACTTCGGTAAGTTCCACCGAATAGACTTCTCTCCGAAAACGTGCCCGCAGATGGTCGAGGTCGAGGGCGGGACTCTCGGAAAAATGTACCGGAGGCAACTGTGCCGTATCTCCCACCAGCATCAGCCTGCAGGAAATACCGCTATAAACATACCGCACCAGATCGCTCAGGAGATTCACCCCCGGAAACGGACTCGAGGCATCATCAATGGCTGCATCGGGAATCATGGAAGCTTCGTCAACAATAAAAAGTGTTTTCCTATAATGGTTATCCGCCAGCCGCAACATCATTCGTCCGTCGCTGGTCATGGCCGGCCGGTAGAGATGTTTGTGAATGGTAAACGCCGGCTTTCCGGTGTATCCAGAGAGGACCTTTGCTGCCCGGCCGGTTGGTGCCAGCAATACAATGTTGTTAAACGATTCTGTCAAGGCTGACATCATCGTTGTTTTTCCGGTACCCGCATATCCTTTCAATAGAAAGATACCTTCTGCTCCGGAAGCCGCAAAATCGCTGAATTTCCGGATGAACCGCTCTTGTCCTTGTGTGGGAGGAAACTTTAAAAAACCATGAATCCTCTCAAAAACGTATGCTGCCTTCTCCTGTGTGGTCACTGTCTCAAAATAAAGGTCAAATATCGTGAAAAGCATACACTTAGACCCCTTTACCGGTATTCGACGGGAATAATTATTTTTGCAGAGATGGTACAAAGCGACCTGCGTTTCAGTCTTAAGCATAAAATCACCGACGAGTCCTACACCCAGGGCATGGTGGAAGAACCGATTTTACTACTGCTGGCCGAACAGCAACGTATCGCTTACGGCGTGATTGACCGTCCCCGTCAGAAGGCCGTGGTGCTTCGCGATTACCGCATTGTTAACGAGCAGCCGGAGGCATCTCCTTATACCGAAGGATTCTTTTCCCGGATTCTCGAAGACGACGAAATCCTGCGCGACATTCAGCCTTCGCAGACTATCATCGGCATACATAGTTTGAAACACAGTCTGGTGCCGGATCCTTTGTTCAGCAAGGACCATATTGAGGACACGCTCGCCCTCACCTGCCGTTTGAATACCCTCGACCGGTTTTATGCCGATCCGATCCGCTCTGCCAATGCGCATATGATTTATGCTGCAGAAGAAGGATTCCTCAGCGAAACCGGTGAACGCTTCAAAGAAGCCTCTCTTTTCCATGCCTCCTCTGCATTTATCGAAAGCCAGCTCCGCATCAACAAACACGAATCAGAACCGGTGGTTTCTGTTTTGCTGCGTCAGCAAGAGCTCGATATTGTCATCACCCAGGGTGGCGAACTGCGCTTCTTCAATATCTTCCCCTACCAGACCTCTGAAGATTTTATTTATTACCTGCTCTTTTCAATGGAACAGCAGCAACTCAATCCGGATGTTACCACCGTCCGTTGTTACGGAGAGATAGAAAAAACCGGCGCCCACTGGATGCTGGCCCGTAAATATGTACGGAATGTAGTACTGGGAGAAGCTGCAGACCATCTCCACTACAGTTACGGATTCGATAAACTCTCACCGCACTCCCTTTTTGGATTGTTCACACAATACCTGTGCGTATTATAAGCGGAACATACCGGAGCCGACAAATACACCCGCCCAAAAATCTGCCGGTGCGTCCCACCACGGACTTCGCCAAAACCGGACTCTTCAACATCCTCAGCTCCCGGTACAATTTCAGGAACTGCAAGGTGCTGGATCTGTACGCAGGCACAGGAGCGCTAACGTATGAATTCGCCTCCCGCGGTTGTCACACCGTTACTGCGGTAGATAAACATCCCGGCTGTATCCGTTTTATCAAGGAAACCCTTCAACTGTTGCAGGCCGCTCCGGGCATTCAGGCCATCAATGCAGATGCGTTGCGCTTTCTGAAAAACAGCCGGGGTCCGTACGACATCATTGTTGCCGACGCGCCTTTTGCAGAAACACCGGCAACGGAGCTGGTCGAGATCGTTTTCGGTCAGCGTTTACTCACGCCCAAAGGAGTGCTGATCATTGAACACGAAACGAAAAACTCATTGACCGGCACCCCGAATCTGCAGGAAACCCGGAAATACGGGAACGTGAGTTTTTCCTTCTTCAAAGAGGGTTTGACGGAAGAATCGGCCGAATAAAGTATCTTCGTTAAAATATCTGGCCTATGTCAAGGATAGCTCTCTTCCCCGGCAGTTTCGATCCCATTACCATCGGACACGTAGATGTGATCACCCGATCGCTTGATCTTTTTGATAAAATCATCATCGGGGTTGGCAACAATACCTCCAAGAACTACATGTTTCCCCTGCAGGACCGTGTACAATGGATCAAGGATAGTTTCTCCGATTTTCCGCAGGTAGAAGTACACTCGTACAACGGCCTTACGGTAGAATTCTGCAAAAAAGTACATGCCCGTTTTATCCTTCGCGGCTTACGGACCTCTGCCGACTTCGAATTTGAGAAGGCTATCGCCCAGATGAATCATTACATGGAACGCGGTATTGAAACCGTGTTCATTTTGTCCTCGCCTCAGTATGCTCCGGTCTCTTCCACAATCGTACGTGACATCATCCGAAACGGTGGCAATGCAACTCCGTTCGTGGCCGATGGCGTACGATTGAAATAATCAGCCTGAACAGGGAATTGTGTTCAGCGGAACACCGATGGTGGCGAACACTTTCTGCACATGCTCTTCTGACGTATCCGTTAAAAACAACTGACCAAATGTTTCCTTGCTCACCAGTTCCATCAGGCGGGTGATGCGCTGCAGATCCAGCTTGTCGAAAATATCATCCAGCATCAGAATTGGTTTAATCCCCTTGGCTTCACGGATGATGTGAAACTGCGCCAGTTTGAGCGCGAGAATGACCGATTTCTGTTGACCCTGCGAACCGATGCGTTTTACCGGATGACCATTCAGGGTCAGCACCAGATCATCGCGGTGAATACCGGAGGACGTGTACTGTAAGGCCAAGTCCTTTTGCAGATTCCGGGTCAGAATATTTTCCAGCCGTTCCTCCGCCAGTTGGCTGTTGTAGCTGATAGCTGCCACTTCGTTTTCACCCGTGAGATACTGATATGAAGAGCTGAATAATGGTAAAAACTGCTCCATGAAACGGGTCCGCGCGTCAAACACCCTGTGACCGTATAAAGCCAGTTGTTCATCCCATACCTGCCAGAGTCCGGGATCCGCAAAGCCACCTTTCGATGACTGTTTCACCAGCGCATTTCGCTGCTGCAGAACTCTGTTATAGGCCACCAGATCGTCGAGATATGCATGATCGTATTGACAAATGATGGCGTCCATTAATTTCCGGCGTTCCTCGCTGCCTCCGATGATCAGTTCCTGATCTACGGGAGCTTCCATCACCACCGGCAGGAGTCCCACATGGTCGCCGAGGCGCTGATACTCCTTCTGATTCCGTTTCACGCTCTTTTTCTGTCCGGTTTTCACCAGTACCACAATCTCCTCCGTGGTATCCTCCATATCGAAAGAACCGCTGATTGAAAAAAACGACTCCCCGTGTTTCACCGAATGGGTATCCGTCGCATTGAAATAGCTTTTACACAGGCAGAGATAATGGATTGCATCCAGGATATTGGTCTTCCCCGAACCGTTATTCCCCGTAAACGCATTCGCCCCGGCGCCGAAGTTAAACTCTGCTTCCGCGTAGTTCTTAAAGTTAAACAAGGTGAGGCGACTCAGATACATGGGGCAAAAATACCGGATTCGGCACCAAGGTCATCCAATTGTGAAAAAGTCGCCAGATGAAAATAATCTGAACGGGTGATACTGAATTATGGAATATCTTCGTTGATGCATCCTGTGCATGCATAATCAGAAAATTCTATGAAAAAATTCGCCCGGATGCTCGCAGCATTTTGCCTGTTGCAGCTCCCCCTCCTTGCCCAGGACCCGGTATGGGTCAGCAATGCCGACATCAAAGACGTACGCATTTATCAAAACGGAGCGATGGTCAGCAGGACCGCCAAAGCCACCCTAAATCCGGGCATTCAGGAAGTCGTTTTCGACGGACTTTCCCCCTACATCAATCCACAGAGCATCATGCTCAAAGGCACCGGCGATGCCACCATTTTATCCGTCACTTTCCAGACCAACTATCTCAAAGAAAAAAAGAAATCCAAAGAAGTACAGCGTCTCGAAGGAGACCTCGACTCCCTCACCCTCCGTTTACAACAGGTCAGAAATAAAATCGCGGTGCTCACCGAAACACAAAGTCTGCTGACCGCCAACAAAAGCATTGGAGGTGCCAACAACGGTGTGCTGGCCGATGAACTGGAGCCCATGGTGGATTATTTTATCAAGAAGATGGGAGAACTCAAGCAAGACCAGCTCGAAGAACAACAAAAAGAGAAAAAACTCAACGAGCAGGTTGGCAAACTGCAGCAACAACTCAATACACTGCGAGCCAAAAACGATCAGCCCACCGGTAATATCATTGTAAAAGTAAATGCGGGAGCGCGTGGCATGGCAGGCTTTGATTTCAGTTATGTGATCCAATCCAATGTGAGCTGGTATGCGTTTTATGACCTCAAAGCGAAAGACGTTAACAGCCCCTTTGAGCTTGTGTACAAAGCCAAGGTCAATCAAAGCAGCGGCGAAGACTGGAACCAGGTAAAACTCAGTCTGAGCACCGGCAATCCATCCATTGGAAATGATCGTCCTGTATTATACCCCTGGATGCTCAACTACTACATGCCTGTGGCCTTATACGGTAAACAAGGTGCCGTTCCGATGGCCGCTCCTGTCATGCAAGAACAAACTCTTGCCGCCGGAGCAAGGGACCGGGAAGAAGATGCAAAGGTGGCCATGAAAGCCATCGAAGTCAACGTCAGTCAGAATGCACTCAACTCCTCCTTCGACATCATGACGCCCTACACCATTCCATCCGATGGACAGGAATACCAGGTAGAAATTCAGAAATACAACCTGCAGGCTGAATACAACTATGTGGCTATACCCAAACTCGATGCGGATGCCTTCCTCACCGCGAAAATCACCGGCTGGGAAGACCTCAGTTTATCGCCCGGAGGCGCCAACATTTACTTCGATGGTGCCTATGTTGGAGAATCGTATATCAACCCTGCCGAATCCAATGACACGCTTGAAATATCCCTGGGTCGCGACAAACGCATTGTTGTAAAACGCGAAAAACTCAAAGACCTCAGCGGCAACAAACTCTTCGGCGGCAACAAAGAACGGAATCTGAGTTATGACATCACTGTTAAAAACGGCAAGAAAGAAGCCATCTCGCTCATCCTTCTTGATCAGGTACCGGTGAGCATGCAGAAAGACATCGAAGTAAAAATAGAAGAGCTCAGCGGTGCCGAGTACAATAGCGAAACAGGCGAAGTAAAATGGAAGATGCAAATACCTGCCGGAGAAACCACCAAAAAACGTTTAACCTTCAAGGTAAAATATCCGAAGGATAAACAGATTATGGGGTTGTAAAAATCAAGTATTACTGTTAAAAAAAAACGTCCATCCACGAAGGCGGATGGACGTTTTTTGTTATAAATGTTATTCCCGCAAGGCGGGAGTTAAAGTGTTATTCCCGCAAGCGAAGCTTGGCGGGAGTTAAAGAGTTATAAATGTTGTAAGAGTTATAAATGTTGTAAATGTTGTAAGCGTTATAAATGTTACTCCCCGCGCCCCTTGCGTAACCTCCGCGCTCCTTTAGTTTGCAAACTCATTAAATTTATAGCTTAAACCAGTTACCGTAAGAAGCAGGGCGCGTCGGCTTGCGCTAAAGGTTAGAGGCCTAAGCGGGGATTATGACACCCTGCTTCTTTGGA
>WBZT01000235.1_pt1 | contig 46601 bp, 49 predicted proteins | sample 5204241 | NCBI WGS metagenome assembly WBZT01 (sample SAMN12344358, study PRJNA552823) | activated sludge metagenome | biome: Activated sludge suspended growth; feature: Nitrification reactor; material: Wastewater; isolation source: activated sludge from nitrification reactor of wastewater... | reverse complement strand
GTTCTACCAGCGGGTGCTGGACGACGGCGTGCATTTCGTGCGCGGCAAGGTGGCCGAGATCACCGACATCCCCTTCGACCCGGCCGAGGCCAACCGCAACGCCGCCGGAACACTCTACATCCAGGTGGAGGACACCCTGGCCGGCCTGCAACGGCGCATCCCGGTGGACATGGTTATCCTCTCCGCAGGCCTGGAGCCGCGCCGGGACAGCGGGGAGGTGGGCAAGACCTTCGGCATCGCCTGTTCCACCAGCGGCTGGTTCATCGAGAAGCACGCCAAGCTGGATCCCATCGCCACCATGACCGAGGGCGTCTTCATCGCCGGCTGCGCCGCCGGGCCCAAGGACATCCCCGCCAGCGTCTCCCAGGGCTCGGCGGCGGCGGCGCGGGTGCTGAACTACATCCGCCAGGGCGAACTGGCCCTGGAGCCGGTGCGCGCCAGCGTGCTGGAGGAACGCTGTTCCGGCTGCCGCATCTGCAACGGACTGTGCCCCTTCAACGCCATCTCCTTCATCGAGGCGCGCAAGGTGACCGAGATCAACGCCGCCCTCTGCCAGGGCTGCGGCACCTGCGTCGCCGCCTGCCCGGCCGGCGCCATCCAGGGCACCGGCTTCAGCAACGAGCAGCTGTTCGCCCAGATCGAGGGGCTCTTGCGCGACGTGCAGCGTGAACCGGAGGTCCTATGAGTGCATTGGACAACACCAACACCTTCGAGCCCGTCATCATCGGCTTCACCTGCAACTGGTGTTCCTACCGCGCCGCCGACCTGGCCGGCACGGCGCGCATCAAGTACCCGCCCAACGTGCGCCTGATCCGGGTCATGTGCAGCGGCCGCATCGATCCCACCTTCGTGCTCAAGGCCCTGTCCGAGGGCGCCGACGGCGTGATGATCGCCGGCTGCCATCCGGGCGAGTGCCATTACCTGGAACAGAACTACAAGGCCCTGCGGCGACATCGTCTGTTGCAGAAGACCCTGGCCCAGTTCGGCATCGAACCTGCGCGGGTGCGTCTGACCTGGGCCAGCGCCGCCGAGGGCGCCCTGTTCGCCGCGGAGATCGCCGCCATGGTGGACGAGGTGAAGGCCCTGGGGCCCCTGAACTGGCCGGCGCGGCCGGTGCCGGTGGCCACGGCGCCGGCGGAAATTCCCAAGTTAAGCGAGGTGGCGGCGTGAAGCACCACGGGAATCCCCCCCAGCCCCCCTTTTCCAAAGGGGGGAGTGCCGTCGCCGCCAGCTTGAGCGTGCCCCCCTTTGAAAAAGGGGGGACAGGGGGGATTCATCCACGCTCACCATCCCAGCCAGCGCAAAACAAGGACACCCCATGAGCAAACCCAAATTCGCCATGTACTGGGCCTCCGCCTGCGGCGGCTGCGAGATCGCGGTGCTCAACATCGACGAGAAGGTGCTGGACCTGGACGCCAACTTCGACGTGGCCTTCTGGCCGGCGGCCATGGACGTCAAGTACAAGGACGTGGAGGCCATGGAGGATGGGTCCATCCTGGTCACCCTGTTCAACGGCGGCATCCGCACCGACGAGAACGAGCACCTGGCCAGGCTGCTGCGCAGGAAGTCCAAGATCCTGGTGGCCTTCGGCTCCTGCGCCAACGAAGGCTGCATTCCGGGCCTGGCCAACCTGAGCCCCCGGGAGCAGATCTTCGAACGGGTTTATGACGAAAATGCGGCCACGCCCAGCACGGAAAACCCGCACAGCGTGCGCCCCCAACCCGCCAGCCAGGTGCCGGAAGGCACCCTGACCCTGCCGCCCCTGCAGGCCGTGGTGCGCACCCTGGACCAGGTGGTGGAGGTGGATTACCACGTGCCGGGCTGCCCGCCCGAATCCCGTCAGATCGCCGTCGTCCTGGATCTGCTCATCCAGGTGGTGAAAGGCGAGGCCGAGCTGCCGCCCAAGGGCGCGGTGCTGGGCGCCGGCACTTCCACCGTGTGCGACGAATGCGCGCGCAAGCGGGACGTGAAGGTCATCGACAAGCTCTCCCGCATCCAGGAGTTGCCGCCCCTGGCCACCGACCTCTGCCTGCTGGAACAGGGCCTCCTGTGCGCCGGACCGGCCACCCGCGGCGGCTGCGATTCCCGCTGCCCCAACGTGGGCGCGCCCTGCATCGGCTGCTATGGCGCCGCCCCCGGCGTGCTGGACCAGGGCGCCCGGCTGATGACCGCCATCGCCTCGGTGGTGGACGCGAACGAGCCGGAGGCCATCGACCGGGTGCTGGACGGCATCCCCGACCCCGCCGGCAGCTTCTACCGCTTCAGCCTGGCCCATTCGCTGCTCAGGGCGAACCGGGCGGCCCTGGCCGAGAAACCGTAGGGTGGGTTAGGCCAGGGGCCGTAACCCACCATTCCCACCGCTCCGAAGGAGCCAACATGCAACGCATCAGCATCGATCCCCTGACCCGCCTCGAAGGCCACGGCAAGATCGAGATATTCCTGGACGACGCCGGCGACGTGGCCAACGCCTACCTGCAGGTGCCGGAACTGCGCGGCTTCGAGCGTTTCTGCGTGGGCCGCCCGGTGGAGGAAATGCCGGTGCTGACCAACCGCATCTGCGGCGTCTGCCCGGAGGCCCATCACATGGCCGCCGCCAAGGCCGCCGACGCGGTCTACGGCCTGACGCCGCCCCCCGCCGGGCGCAAGCTGCGGGAACTGCTCTACTCCGCCTTCTTCTTCGCCGACCACACCACCCACTTCTTCATCCTGGGCGGCCCGGACTTCATCATGGGGCCGGACACCCCGGTGGCCGAGCGCAACATCCTGGGCGTCATCCGCAAGGTGGGCCTGGAGATCGGCGGCAAGGTGATCCAGGCGCGCAAGTACGGCCACACCACGGTGGAGATCATCGGCGGCCGCAAGGTCCATCCCTGCACCGCCGTGCCGGGCGGCATGACCAAGGCCATCTCGGAGGCTGAACGCCAGGAGATCGAGAAGATGGGCCGCTGGGCCGTGGAATTCGGCCAGTTCGCCCTGCAGGCCTTCCACGACCTGGTGCTGGGCAACAAGGAATACCTGGACCTGATCCTGGGCGACGCCTACACCCACAGGACCTATTACATGGGCCTGGTGGACGCCAACAACAAAGTCAATTTCTACGACGGCAAGGTGCGCATCGTCGGTCCGGACGGCAGCCCGCACGGCATGTATGCGCCCAACGACTACACCGACTGGATCGCCGAGCGGGTGGAGCCCTGGAGCTACCTGAAATTCCCCTACCTCAAGAAGGTGGGCTGGAAGGGCTTCGTCGACGGCCCGGATTCCGGCGTGTACATGGCCACCCCGCTTTCCCGCCTGAACGTCTCCGAAGGCCTGGCCACGCCCCTGGCCCAGGCCGAATACGAGAAGTTCGTCGCCACCCTGGGCAAGCCCGCCCACAGCCGCCTGGCCATCCACTGGGCCCGGCTCATCGAGCTGCTCTACGCCGCCGAGCGCTGGGTGCAACTGGCCACCGACCCGGAGATCACCTCGCCGGACGTGCGCGCGCTGCCCACCAATCCGCCCAGCGAAGGCATCGGCATCGTCGAGGCGCCGCGCGGCACCCTGACCCACCACTACCGCACCGACGCGCGCGGCCTGCTCACCATGGTCAACCTGGTGGTGGGCACCACCAACAACAACGCCGCCATGGGCATGTCGATCAAGAAGGCCGCCCAGTCCTTCATCAAGGCCGGCACGGTGGTCACCGAGGGCCTGCTCAACCGGGTCGAGATGGCCTACCGGGCCTACGACCCCTGCCTGGGCTGCGCCACCCATTCCCTGCCGGGCAAGATCCCGCTGGAAGTCAGCATCCACGATGCCAGCGGCGCGGTGATCGAGGTGGTGCGCGGATGAGCGCCACCACCCTGGTGGTCGGCCTGGGCAACCCCATCCTGGGGGACGACGGCGTCGGCTGGCGGGTGGCGGAGCGGGTGCTTGGCCGCCTGGACGATCCGGACGTGGCGGTGCTCTGCCTGTCCCTGGGCGGCCTGGCCCTGATGGAACATCTGGTGGGCTATCGGCGGGTGATGATCGTCGACGCGATGGCCACGGGCGCGCCGGCCGGCACCCTGCATTGGCTGGATGCGCCCGACAGGGGTGATCTCGGCGTCCAGCACACCGCCTCGGTCCACGACCTGAGCCTTGCCTCGGCCCTGGCCATGGGCCGGGAACTGGGCCTGAATCTGCCGGCGGAAATCCGCGTGGTGGGGGTGGAGGCGGCGCCGGAATTCGAGTTCGGCGAAGCGCTCAGCGAGCCGGTGGATCGAGCGATTCCGGCGGCGGCCCGGCTGGTGCTGGATTGGCTGGCCCGCGATGGGCGGCCGGGCAACGACAAAAAAATCCCAAGGCCGACAACAACTTGTTGATTGCCATCATTTTTCCGGGAGCGCGGGCGGCGTAGAACCCCCTCTGTCATCAAGGTCACGTGGAGGTGGATATGTCGCGCAATATCATCACGCTGCTGTTTTCGCTCCTGGCCTTCGGCCAGTCCTGGGCCGACGATTGCGTCGACTGCCACAAGAAGACCTCGCCCGGCATCGTCGCGGACTGGGAGGCCAGCAGGCACTCCACTTCGCCCAGGGATCGCGCCACCTGCGCCACCTGTCACGGCAAGGCGCACATGAACAAGGACGACGCCCACATGGCCAAGATGCCGACGGCGGAGACCTGCGGCACCTGCCACGACAAGCAGGAGGCCCAGTTCAGGAAGGGCAAGCACAACCATGCCTGGACGGCCATGAAGGCGATGCCGACGACGCACATGCTGCCCCTGCAACTGGCGGCCGGCATGAAGGGCTGCGGCGGCTGCCACAAGATGGGCACCAAGTCCAAGGAGGAGATCACCAAGCTGAAGGCCGAGGGCCAGCCCTACGGCAACGCCTCCTGCGACGCCTGTCATACCCGCCATACCTTCAGCAAGAAGGAAGCCCAGCAGCCCCAGGCCTGCCAGACCTGCCACATGGGTTTCGACCATCCCCAGTGGGAGATGTACTCCACGTCCAAGCACGGCTCGCGCTACCTGCTGAAGCAGGCCGGCATCCTGCCGCAAACCGCCGCCGCGCCCACCTGCCAGACCTGCCACATGCAGGACGGCGATCATGAAGTGCGCACCGCCTGGGGCTTCCTGGCCGTGCGCCTGCCGCTGCCCAACGACCCGCAGTGGAAGGCCGACCAGGTCACCATCCTGCAGGCCCTGGGCGTGCTCGACCCGAAGGGCAACCCGACCGCGCGCCTCGACGCCGTCAAGGCCGCCGACGTGGCCCGCCTCGACCAGGCCTCCTTCGACAAGGAACGCAACAAGATGATCAAGACCTGCACCCAGTGCCACGCCGAGAAATTCGCGCGCGGCGAACTGGAGAAGGGCGACGAGATCATCCGCGAGGCCGATCACCTGCTGGCCGAGGCGATCCGCGTCATCACCGGCCTGTACCAGGACGGCGTGCTCAGGAAGCCGGCGCACTACGCCTACGACTTCCCCGATCTGCTGGCCTTCCACGACGCGGCGACGCCCATCGAGCACAAGCTGTTCGTGATGCACCTGAAGCACCGCATGCGCACCTTCCAGGGCACCTTCCACGCCAATCCGGACTACGCCCTGTGGTACGGCTGGAGCGAGATGCTGCGCGATGCCGCCGAGATCAAGGAAATGGCGGCGGACCTGCGCGAGAAGCATGGCAAGGACAGGAAGCTGGGGAAGAAGTAGGCCTGGCCGATTTCCGAACCGGGGCCGGGCGCTTGCCCGGCCCTTGTGCTGTGCGCGCCCGGCCGGAACGATTGCGTGCTATCCCCGCATGCATTGCCCCAGCTTGCCAGTGCCGGCTGTTCGACTATGATTCCCGGCTGACGGCGAACGCCGTATCCACAAGACGAACATACGGAATTCCGAGGTATCACCCATGCTGTCCGGCCCCAGAGAGATTGTCACCCCCTTCCGCCAGATTCCCCTGGAAGTGCCCGAGGGCATGAAGCCCAACGAGTTCTTCAACAGCACGGAGAACCTCAACGACCTGGTCCACAACAACGGCCTGCTGCAGAACCCGGAAGGCCTGCTGCTCTACCGCAAGGCGCTGGGCCACAGCAACGAGTTCGATACCTCCATCATCTACAACACCTCCCGCACCATCCTGGACCCCCTGGGCCGGCCGGTGCGTCGTACCCAGGTGCCCGAGCAGGTGAAGAACGTCTGGAACCGGATGAACGAGGTCATCCTTTCCTACATGCTGGAGCAGTATCCCGACCCGGACGAGACCCTGGTGCTGGCCGGCGAGGCGAGCCTGGACGCCACCTGGCCCCTGACTTCGCCCGGCGTGCCCAGCATCCGCATGCTGCACAACCACTTCATCGTCTTCGACAAGGCCGAGCTGCGCGAGGCGCCCATCGCCGACGCCAGCAATCCCAACCTCACCGACGGCGGCCAGCATTCCCTGTTCCAGGCCCACATGCGCGACGTCTACCGCGCCTTCTTCGACGAGCTCGATCTGCGCATCCTCAAGCCCTGCCAGTCCGGCTCCTGCCGCATCGCCCTCACCGGCTATCCCCAGGGCCTGCCCAGCTGGGAGGTGACCGGCGGCGTCGAGTCGCTGAAGGAAATCCGCTTCTGGAAGGAGTACGACACCATCCTGAAGGGTTTCATCGACTTCTACCGCACCTTCTTCGGCCAGGTCTCCACCCGCAACGCGCCATTGCCCCGGGACATCTACTTCCCCGACCTGGTCGAAAACAAGCTCCAGTTCAACAACGATCTGCTCAAGACCGCCAAGATGGTGCGCGACCGCTGCATCAAGGACGCCAAGTACGCCAACTCCATCCGCTGGCAGCCGGCCTTCAAGCAGCTCATTTACCGCAACGACGCCGGCAGGCTCATCGTCACCATCAGCCAGAACTCCATCGGCAACGCCATCACCGAGCTCCTGGGCGTGGTGGTGAAGCGCACGCCGGACGCGGAGGCCTACGGCCGGGTCGAGCCGGCCCTGATCGAGAGGCTGCTGGAAGTGCGCCGTCGCCTGGTGCGGGCGGACCTGGGCGAGGCGATCGCCACGCCCTACTGGGGCACGGAGTAGCGCCTTGGGCGGCCGGGGTCCGGTCGCGCCGGGCCGCGAATTTTCGCGGCGGACCCATGCCGCCCTCAAATCGCCCGCCGGGCACCTCCCGGCTGCCCTGTCCGGGCCGGGAGCACGGCTAGCCTAGTATCCGAACAATCCGAACACCAAAGAGAAGAAACGAGATATGTCGAGCGAACCAGTGAGCCCGCTTCCGGGCATCGAACCGGAAGAAGCGCGGAGTCGGCCCAGCCTGTCCGAACTCAGCCGCCAGTCGGATCGCCTGAATGCCTTGTGGAAGCAGGTGACCCGCCATGATCTGGGCGACGAGGCCCGCTCCCGGGCCATCCTGAGGGAGGCGGCCCTGGCGCTGGACATGGACCTGGCGGTGCTGGGCGAATTCAACGGCAGCTACAAGGCGCGGCTGGTGCACGATCCCCTGGGCATCCTGCCGGAAGGGACCGTGTTGCGCGCCCAGGAGGCGATTTGCCAGATCGTCCACCAGACCCGCGCGCCCCTCTTCATCGCCGACCTGGAAAGGCACGGGGACTTCGCCGGACACCCGCTGGTGCTGAACGAGGCCATGCGGACCTATGCCGGCATCCCGGTATGGACCGGCGAGCAGGTGGAGGGCGTGCTGGCCTTCCTGCGGCGGGCGCCGACCCCGGATGGCTTCGAGCAGGCCGATATCGCCTACATGGAACTGGTGGCCGGCTGGCTCGGCCATCATCTTTACCAGGCCCGCCAGAGGATCCAGCTGGAGCGCCACGCCCTGACCGATGCCCTCACCGGCCTGCTCAACCGGCGGGCGGCCGAGGCCCGCCTGCAGGAGGAGCTGGCCCGCGCCCGCCGGCACAACGAGGGCTTCGCCGTGGCCCTGGTGGACATCGACCATTTCAAGCGCGTGAACGATCGCTATGGCCACGCCATCGGCGACCAGGTGCTGAAGGTGGTCGCCCGCCGGCTGGAATCCGGCCTGCGCGAGGACGACTGGCTGGCGCGCTGGGGCGGCGAGGAGTTCCTGCTGTTCCTGCGCGGCGCCGATCAGCAGGAATCCGCCTATGTCATGCAGCGGCTCATGGGGCATGTCAAAGCCCAGCCGATTTCCACCGAGGCGGGGAACATCGCCATCACCCTGTCCGCCGGCATCGGCCTGCCGGCCAGGGAGGATGCCGATTACCACGCCGCGGTCGAACTGGCCGACTCCTGTCTGTACCAGGCCAAGAGCGGCGGCAGGGACCGGGTGGAAATCCGCGACGGCAACGCCGTGTTCTGGCCCGCCCAGATCATCAAGCGGGCCCTGCGCGACAACCGCCTGCGCATGGCCAGCCAGGTCATCGTCGATCTGGAAAGCGGCCAGGTGGTCGCGGACGAGGCCCTGGCCCGGGTCGTCCTCCCCGACGGCACGCTGGTGGCGGCGGGGGAGTTCGTCGAGGCGGCGGAGGGGCTCGGCCTGATGCCCGAGATCGATCGCTACATCACCCGCCAGGCCATGGCGCGTTGCACCACCGCCCTGGGCAATGGCGTGGCGGGGCCGGATTTCGCCCACTTCGTCAATCTCTCCCCCCAGTTTCTCGCCCGCCGGGATCTGGTGGAGGAGATGCTGAGCAATGCCCAGAACTACGGCGAGACCTGCGGCATCACCCTGGGGCCGGTCAAGCCCATCGTTTTCGAGATCACCGAGCGCCAGTTCCTGAGCAATCTGGATACCCTGGAGGCGGATTTGAAGCCCCTGCTGGATTTCGGGTTTCGTCTCGCCCTGGACGACTTTGGCAGCGGCTATTCCTCTTTCCTCTACCTGGCCCGCCTGCCCATCAGCTTCCTGAAGATCGAAGGATGGATGGTGGCCAACATGCGGAAAGAGCGGAAGATCGCGGCCATCGTCGAAAGCCTGGCGGGGTTCGCCCGGCGCGAAGGCATCGTTACCGTGGCGGAGTGCATCGAGGATGGGGAAACCGCCCGCGTCCTGCGGGAAATGGGAGTCCACCTGGGGCAGGGGTGGCATTTTGGCCGCCCGGAACTTGAGGAAAATCAGTTATGACCCCATGCTCCGGCGCCAATCCGGGTTATCAGGGTTAGAATTCGCGTCCCCCAAAGGTATTCGCAAAAGGAAAACATCATGACCAAAGGGCTGCAACTACAAGACCCGTTCCTGAACGCCCTGCGTCAGGAACAGGTGCAGGTGTCCGTGTATCTGGTGAACGGCATCAAGCTCCAGGGGCATATCGAAAGCTTCGACCAGTACGTGGTGCTGTTGAAGAACGCCGTCACCCAGATGGTCTACAAGCACGCCATCTCCACCGTGGTGCCCGCGCGCCCGGTGATGCTGCAGCGCGCCGGCGGGGACGACGCCTGATCCCTCGCGCTCCCGCGCCCATGACCGCCTCCCCCCATGTTTGAACGCCCGGATCGGGGCGGGGCGGTGGTTCTGGCCTCCCTCGATTTCGGAGACCCCGATTACTCCGAAAGCCTCGACGAACTGAAACTGCTGGCCGCCAGCGCGGGCCTCGAGATCGCCGCGGTGGTGGAAGGCAAGCGCGCCAGGCCGGACCCGGCCCTGTTCGCGGGCTCCGGCAAGGCCGACGAAATCGGCGACGCGGCCCGGGCCGCGGACGCTTCCCTGGTGATCTTCAACCACGAGCTGTCGCCGGTGCAGGAGCGCAACCTGGAACGCCGGCTGCAATGCCGGGTGCTGGACCGCACCGCCCTGATCCTGGACATCTTCGCCCTGCGCGCCCGCAGCAACGAGGGCAAGCTGCAGGTGGAACTGGCCCAGTTGCGCCACTACGCCACCCGCCTGGTGCGCGGCTGGACCCACCTGGAGCGGCAGAAGGGCGGCATCGGCATGCGCGGCGGCCCCGGCGAGACCCAGCTGGAACTGGACCGGCGCATCATTTCCCAGCGCATCAAGACCATCGAGGCGCGCCTGGACAAGCTGGCCCGCACCCGGGTCCTGCAGCGCCGCAGCCGTCAGCGCGGCGGCGTGCTGTCCGTGTCCCTGGTGGGCTACACCAACGCCGGCAAGTCCACCCTGTTCAACACCCTCACCAGGGCCGGCGCCTATGCCGCCGACCAGCTGTTCGCCACCCTGGACACCACCTCCCGCAAGCTCTGGGTGCCGGAGGCGGGCCAGGAAGTCGTGCTGTCCGATACCGTCGGCTTCATCACCCGCCTGCCCCATACCCTGGTGGCCGCCTTCCACGCCACCCTGGAGGAAACGGCCCACGCCGATGTGCTGCTGCACGTGGTGGATTCGGCCAGCCCGAACCGGGACCGGCAGATCGAGGAAGTGGAAAAGGTGCTGAAGGAGATTGGCGCGGAACAAGTCCCCCAGTTCCGGGTCATGAACAAGATCGATTTGACCGAGGCCGAGCCCCATGTGGCGCGGGATGAGTATGGTAAGATTGCGGCCGTTTGGCTCTCCGCGAGGACCGGCGCGGGTATCGACTTGCTTCGGGGGGCTTTGGCGGAACTCGCGCGCAGCATTCGCGATACGGCGGCCAAGCCGGCCGAACCTCTCCCAACTTTCATGGAAACCGATCTCGATGGCCTGGAACGACCCCCAATGGGGTAACCAGAACGGTGGCAAGAAGAATAGTGGCGGCCCGCCGGATCTCGATGAACTCTGGAAGAACTTCAATCGCCGCCTGAACGACCTGTTCGGGCGCAAGGGCGGCGGCGGCGACGAGCCGCCGCCGCGTATCGGTGGCGGCCGCGAGTTCAACATCCCCGGTGGCGCCGGCCTGCTCGTCGGCCTGGCCGTCCTGGTCTGGCTGGCCTCCGGCTTCTATATCGTCGATGCCGGCGAGCGCGGCGTCGTGCTGCGCTTCGGTAAATACGCCGAGTCCACCATGCCCGGCCCGCGCTGGCATCTGCCCTATCCGGTGGAGGCCGTGGAGGTGGTCAACGTGGAACAGGTCCGTACCGTGGAAGTGGGCTTCAAGAACAGCGTCAAGACCAAGGTGCTGTCCGAGGCGCTGATGCTCACCGACGACGAGAACATCATCGACCTGCAATTCTCCGTGCAGTACACCCTCAAGGATCCGGAAGACTACCTGTTCGCCAACCGGGAGCCGGACGACGCCGTCAAGCAGGCCGCCGAGACCGCCATGCGCGAGATCGTGGGCAAGAGCCGCATGGACTATGTGCTCTATGAGGGTCGCGCCGACATCGCCGCCCGCGCCACCAAGCTCATGCAGGACATCCTGGATCGCTACAAGACCGGCATCAACATCAGCAAGCTCAACATGCAGAACGCCCAGCCCCCCGAACAGGTGCAGGCGGCCTTCGACGACGCGGTCAAGGCCGGCCAGGATCGGGAACGCCTGAAGAACGAAGGCCAGGCCTACGCCAACGACGTCATCCCCAAGGCGCGGGGCGTCGCCGCGCGCCTGCTGGAGGAGGCCGAAGGCCACAGGCAGCGCGTGGTCGCCCAGGCCGAGGGTGACGCCTCCCGCTTCAAGCAGATCCTGGTGGAATACGCCAAGGCGCCCCAGGTCACCCGCGAGCGCCTGTACCAGGACACCATGCAACAGGTCATGTCCAACACCACCAAGGTGCTGGTGGACGACAAGCAGGGCGGCAACCTGCTGTATCTGCCCCTGGACAAGCTCATGCAGCTGGCCGGCCAGCCCGCGCCGGAGTCCCAGGCCTCGCGCCCCGTGGAGCAGCCCGCCAATACCCAGTCCCAGGATGGCCTGTTCCGCTCGCGGGACGCTTTCCGCGGACGCGACCGGGAGGAACGGCCATGATGAAGCACGGTAGCGGCATCGCCATCGGCCTGGTCCTCCTCCTCCTGGCCCTGGCCCTGTCCCTCTTCACGGTGGATCAGCGCCAGGCGGCCATGGTGTTCCGCCTGGGCGAGATCGTCAGCATCAAGAAGGAACCGGGCCTCTATCTCAAGGTGCCCGTCGTCGAGAACGTGCGCTATTTCGATACCCGCGTGCTGACCCTGGACGCGGTGGACCCGGAGCGTTTCATCACCTCCGAGAAGAAGAACGTCCTGGTGGACTACTTCGTGAAATGGCGCGTGTTCGACGTGGAGAAGTTCTACGTCAGCTTCAGCGGCGACGAGCGCCGGGCCATCAACCGCCTGTCCCAGACCGTCAACGACGGCATGCGCGCCGAGTTCGGCAAGCGCACCGTGCACGACGTGGTGTCCGGCCAGCGCGACGACGTGATGGAAAGCCTGCGCAAGTCCGCCGACGCCGACGCGCGCCGCTTCGGCGTCCAGGTGCTGGACGTGCGCATCAAGCGGGTGGACCTGCCCAGCGAGGTGAGCGAATCCGTGTACCGGCGGATGGACGCGGAACGCAAGCGGGTGGCCAACGAACTGCGTTCCACCGGCGGCGCCGAGGCCGAGAAGATTCGCGCCGATGCCGACAAGCAGCGCGAGGTCATCATCGCCGAGGCCTATCGCGACGCCCAGCGCATCAAGGGCGAGGGCGACGGCAAGGCGTCCGCCATCTACGGCGCGGCCTACGGCAAGAATCCCGAGTTCTATGCCTTCTATCGCAGCATGGAGTCCTATCGCAACAGCTTCCGCAACAAGAACGACCTGATGGTCGTGCAACCCAATTCCGAGTTCTTCCGCTACATGAAGTCCTCGAAGGGCGGCGGCAAGTAGCTTTTCCAGGGCCGGCGATGAATCTGGGGGATGTTTTCGTGCCCGCCCTGGCCCTGATGCTGGTCATGGAAGGGGTGCTGCCCTTCCTGGCCCCCGCCGCCTGGCGCGAGGCCTTTGTCCGCATGACCCGGTTCAGCGACGGCCAGTTGCGATTCATGGGCCTGTTTTCCATGCTCGCCGGCCTCCTGCTTTTGTTGATTGCCCAATCATGACCCCCGCCTGGCTCCTCCCCGAGTACGTCGAAGATATCCTGCCCCACTACGCCCGGGCCGCCGAGCGGTTGCGGCGGAGCCTGCTGGACCTGTTCGACGCCCACGGCTACGACCTGGTCAGCCCGCCCCTGGTGGAATACCTGGAATCCCTGCTCACCGGCGCGGCCCGGGACCTGGACCTGAAAACCTTCAAGGTGGTGGACGGCCTGTCCGGCCGCATGCTGGGCGTGCGCGCCGACATGACGCCCCAGGCCGCCCGCGTCGACGCCCACCTCATCAACCACCAGGGCCCGACCCGGCTGTGCTACGCCGGCCCGGTGCTGCGCACCAAGCCTTCGGGCAAGGGCAGCCGGGAGCCCTTCCAGGTGGGCGCCGAACTGTTCGGCCATGCCGGCATCGAGGCGGACCTGGAGATCCAGGGTCTGCTGCTGGCCGCGCTGAAGGTCGCCGGCGTGCCGGGGCTGCGCCTGAGCCTGGGCCACGCCGGCCTGTTCCGCGCCCTGGCCGGCGGGGCCGGCCTCGGCCCCGACCAGGCGGCCGCCCTGTTCGCCGCCCTGCGCGACAAGGACGTGCCGGAAGTGGAAGCCCTCACGGCGGGCCTCGGCCAGCCCTGGCAGGCCGCCTTCCGCGCCCTGCCCAATCTGTACGGCGGCCCGGAGGCCCTGGACAGGGCCCGCGCCGCCCTGCCGGACCTGCCCGCCATCCGTCAGGCCCTGGATGACCTGGAGCGTCTGCTGGCGGCGGGGCGGGGCGCCGACCTGGCGGTGGATCTGGCCGACCTGCGCGGCGACGGCTACCACAACGGCGTCATGTTCGCCGCCTACGCCGGCGGCCAGTCCCGGGCCGTGGCCCTGGGCGGCCGCTACGACGGCGCCGGCGCCGTGTTCGGCCGCAGCCGCGCGGCCACCGGATTTTCCCTGGACCTGCGCCAGATCCTCGACTGCCTGCCGGATCCCGAGCCCCGCCCCGGCATCCTGGCGCCGCGCTCGGATGACGCCGCCCTGGCCGCCGCCGTCGCCGCGCTCCGCCAGGCCGGCGAACGGGTCGTGATGGAATTGCCCGGGCATGAAAGCCGGCGCGCCGAACTGGGTTGTGATCGCATCCTGGTCCGGCGGGGACAGGATTGGGTCGCGCAAGGACTTTGAGTTCTCCGCCCGGTCGTTGGCGACCGGGCTTTTCGACAAGGGATAGACCATGAGCAAGAACGTAGTCGTGATCGGCACCCAGTGGGGTGACGAGGGCAAGGGCAAGATCGTCGACTGGCTGACCGACCGGGCCCAGGGCGTGGTGCGCTTCCAGGGCGGCCACAACGCCGGCCACACCCTGGTGATCGAGGGCAAGAAGACCGTCCTGCACCTGATTCCCTCCGGCATCCTGCGCGAAGGCGTGCGCTGCTACATCGGCAACGGCGTGGTGGTCTCCCCCGAGGCGCTGATGGAAGAAGTGGACATGCTGGAGCAAAGCGGCATCGACGTGGCCAGCCGCATGACCATCTCCGAGGCCTGCCCCCTGATCCTGCCCCATCACATCGCCCTGGACCAGGCGCGCGAAGCCGCCAAGGGCGCCGGCAAGATCGGCACCACCGGGCGCGGCATCGGCCCCGCCTACGAGGACAAGATCGCCCGCCGCGCCATCCGCGTGCAGGACCTGCTGCACCGCGAACGCTTCGCCGCCAAGCTGGGCGAGGTGCTGGACTATCACAACTACGTGCTCAAGCATTACTTCAAGTGGGACACCGTGGACTTCCACCGGTCCCTGGACCAGGCCATGGAACTGGCCGAGAAGATCAAGCCCATGATCGGCGACGTGCCGCGCGCCCTGTTCGACGCCAACAAGCGCGGCGAGAACCTGTTGTTCGAGGGCGCCCAAGGCACCCTGCTGGACATCGACCACGGCACCTACCCCTTCGTCACCTCCAGCAACTGCACCGCCGGCGGCGCCTCCACCGGCTCCGGCATGGGCCCCTCGTCCATGCACTACATCCTGGGCATCACCAAGGCCTACACCACCCGCGTCGGCTCCGGCCCGTTCCCGACCGAACTGTTCGACGAGGTCGGCAAGTGGCTGGCCGAGAAGGGCCACGAAGTCGGCGCCACCACCGGCCGCGCCCGCCGTTGCGGCTGGTTCGACGCGGCGGCGCTCAAGCGCTCCATCCAGATCAACGGCCTCACCGGCATGTGCGTCACCAAGCTGGACGTGCTGGACGGCATGGACACCATCCGCATCTGCACCGGCTACAAGCTGGGCGGCGAGGTGTGCGACATCCTGCCCGTGGGTTCCGAGATGCTGGCCGACTGCGAGCCGATCTACGAGGAGCATCCGGGCTGGAAGGACAGCACCGTGGGCGTGAAGACCTTCGAGCAACTGCCCGCCAACGCCCAGTCCTACCTGAAGCGCATGGAAGAACTCTGCGGCGTGCCCGCCGACATCATCTCCACCGGCCCGGACCGGGCGGAAACCATCGTGCGGCGGCATCCGTTCGATTGAACTAGAATCCCGGCAAGAGGTCCGCACACCACGAATGTGCTTGGAGGGAAGGATGGCCCTGGATTACCTGAGCTTCATCGATACGAACCTCGACGTGTGCGGCGGCGAGCCCGTGCTGGTGGGCACGCGTGTGACGGTGCGCACCGTGCTGGCCAGCCTGGCCGAAGGCATGAGCATCGAGGAAATCGTCGCCGACTTCCCCACCCTCAGCCGTGACGCGGTACGCGCGGTTATCATGTTTGCCGCCGTGTCCGCCGAAGAGGATCTTCCCCTTCCTCGCATCCCCGCGCTGGCATGAAAATAAAGCTGGACGAGAACCTGCCGGCCCGGCTCGTTCCCGCCCTTGCCGCCCACGGACATGACGTGGACACGGTTGCGGAAGAGGGCCTCATCGGCAGGCCCGACCAGGATGTCCGGAGGGCGACTGGGGAGACTGGCCGCTTCCTCATGACCCAGGATCTGGATTTTTCAGATATTCGCCATTTCTCGCCTGGTACCCATCCGGGGCTGATGCTGGTCCGATTGCGGCAGCCCGGTGCCCAGGCGCTCCTGGATAGAATCTCGTCCCTGGCGGACGAACTTGACGGCATGGCCGGCTGTTTCGTGGTGGTCACCGACCATAAGTTGCGCGTGAAGCGGCCATAAGGACATGTCCAACAAGGGTTCGAGGGCATGATGAAGCCGGTTCCGGTTCTCCTGGTTTGTGGCTTGCTTGCCGCCTGCTCCCAACCCGTCAACAGCCCCTATCCCGCCGCGGATACTGGCAAGTCCGTCCTCTATTCCGCCTTCGAGGAACGCCCCAAGCACCTGGACCCGGCCCGGTCCTACAGCGAGAACGAGTACGTCTACCTGGGCAACATCTACGAGCCGCCGCTGCAATACCACTACCTGAAGCGGCCCTATCAACTGGAGCCCCAGACCGCCGCCGCCATGCCGACGGTGCGCTATTTCGACGCGGCGGGCCGGGCGCTGCCGGCCGATGTGGAAGCCCGGAAGATCGCGGTGTCCGAGTACGAAATCCGCCTCAAGCCGGGCATCCGCTACCAGCCCCATCCCTGTTTCGCCAGGGATGCCGCCGGCAAGCCGCGCTACATCCCGATCAAGGCCGATGAGCTGGACCGCATCGACACCTTCCGGGGCTTCGCCGAGACCGGCACCCGGGAGCTCGTCGCCGAGGACTACGTCTACCAGATCCGCCGCCTGGCCCATCCCCGGGTGCAGTCGCCCATCCTGGGTTTGATGGCGGACCACATCGTCGGCCTGGGCGATCTGGCCAGGACCCTCTCCAAGGCGGCCAAGGGCCAGCCCAGGGACGCCTACCTCGACATCGCCGCCTTCGAGTTCAAGGGCGCCTACGCGGTGGACCGCCACACCTACCGGGTGCGCATCCTGGGCAAATATCCCCAGTTCGTCTACTGGCTGGCCATGCCCTTCTTCGCGCCGGTGCCGGAGGAGGCGGAGCGCTTCTACCGCCAGCCCGGCATGGCGGAGAAGAACTTCAGCCTGGACTGGCAGCCGGTGGGCAGCGGCGCCTACTACCTGGCGGAGAACGATCCCAACCGGGTCATGCGCCTGGAACGCAATCCCCATTACCGCGAGGATTTCTATCCCGGCGAAGGCGACCCGGGCGACCGGGAGGCGGGCCTGCTGGCCGACGCGGGCAAGCGCCTGCCCATGGTGGACACGGTGATCTACTCCCTGGAGAAGGAGGACGTGCCCTACTGGAACAAATTCCTCCAGGGCTATTACGACGCCTCCGGGGTGAGTTCCGACAGCTTCGACCAGGCCATCCGCATGAACGCCGAGGGTCAACCCGACCTCACGCCGGACATGTCGAGGCGCGGCATCCTGCTGTCCACCGCCGCCCGGCCCAGCCTCAACTACATGGGCTTCAACATGCTGGACCCGGTGGTGGGCGGGCTGTCGGAACGGGGCAGGAAGCTCCGGCAGGCGCTGTCCATCGCCATCGACTACGACGAGTTCATCTCCATCTTCCTCAACGGCCGCGGCCTGCCGGGGCAGGGGCCGATCCCGCCGGGGATCTTCGGGCATCGCGAGGGGATCGAAGGCATCAACCCGGTGGTGTTCCAGGCGGACTGTCGGGCCGCCGCTGTTAACCCCCCTTTCATAAAGGGGGGAAGGGGGGATTTGGCAACGATGGCAGTCGCGCAACCCGTGTCGAAATCCCCCCCAGCCCCCTTTATCCCCGAACGGGGGCTTTTGCAAAGGGGGGGGCAAGGTGGTGGTTCTGATGGGGGTTGCGCCAAGTTCAAGCGTCGCCCCCTGGATGAGGCGAAGAAGCTGCTGGCCGAGGCCGGATATCCCGATGGCCGCGACGCGAAAACCGGCCAGCCCCTCACCCTCTACTTCGACACCATGGCCAGCGGCCCGGAAGCCAAATCCCGCATGGACTGGTTCCGCAAGCAGTTCGCCAGGCTGGACATCCAGCTGGTCATCCGCGCCACCGACTACAACCGCTTCCAGGACAAGATGAGCAAGGGCAGCGCCCAGATCTTCGAGTGGGGCTGGAACGCGGACTACCCGGACCCGGAGAACTTCCTGTTCCTGCTCTACGGCCCCAACAGGAAGGTGGGCGCGGGAGGCGAGAACGCCGCCAACTACCAGAACCCGGAATTCGACCGCCTGTTCGAGCGGATGAAGGACATGGACAACGGCCCGGCGCGGCAGGCGGTCATCGACGATATGGTGACGATCGCCCGGCAGGACGCTCCCTGGATCTACGCCTTCCACCCCAAGAGCTTCGGCCTGCGCCACGGCTGGGTGAAGAACGCCAAGCCCAACCTGATGGCCCACAACCTGCTCAAGTACCGGCGCGTGGAACCGATGGCGCGGGCCGCCTACCAGGCGGCATGGAACCGCCCGGTGCTGTGGCCGGTGGTGGTGACCGGTGTGGTGCTGGCGGCCCTGGTCTGGCCGGCGGTGTCCGCCTACCGCGGACGGCAGAAGGCGACGGCCCATGCTTGATTACGTCATCCGCCGCCTGCTCTATGCCATCCCCATCCTGCTGGGGGTGAACCTGCTCACCTTCGCCCTGTTCTTCATGGTCAACACCCCGGACGACATGGCCCGCATCCACCTGGGCGCCAAGCACGTGACGCCGGAGTCCATCGCCCGCTGGAAGAGCGAGCACGGCTACGACAAGCCCCTGTTCTTCAACGATCTGGCAGCCGGGCTGGGCAAGGCCGCCGACACCCTGTTCGTGGAGAAATCCCTCAAGCTGTTCGTGCTGGATTTCGGCGCCGCCGACGACGGCCGCGACATCGCCCGGGAGATCAAGACGCGCATGTGGCCCAGCCTGGCCATCGCCCTGCCCACCTTCCTGGTGGGCCTGCTGGCCTACATCAGCTTTGCCCTGCTGCTGGTGTTCTTCCGCGGCACGCCCCTGGACACCGCCGGGGTGATCCTGTGCGTGGCCCTGATGTCCATCTCCGGCCTGTTCTACGTCATCGCCGGCCAGTACCTCATGGGCAAGCTGTGGCACTGGTTCCCCATCTCGGGTTACCAGTCCGGGCTGGAGGCCTGGAAATTCCTGCTCATGCCGGTGCTGGTGAGCCTGGTGGCGGGCATCGGCGATTCGTCCCGCTTCTACCGCGCCCTGTTCATCGAGGAGATCGGCAAGGACTACGTGCGCACCGCCCGGGCCAAGGGTCTGTCGGAACTGCGCGTGCTGTTCCGCCACGTGCTGGGCAACGCCATGATCCCCATCCTCACCGGCGTGGTGGTGGTGCTGCCGCGCCTGTTCCTGGGCAGCCTGATCATCGAATCCTTCTTCGGCATTCCCGGCCTGGGCAGCTACACCATCGACGCCATCCAGGCCCAGGACTTCGCCATCGTGCGCTCCATGGTGTTCCTGGGCTCCCTGCTGTACATCGTCGGCCTGGTGCTGACGGACATTTCCTACACGCTGGTGGACCCGCGGGTGAGGCTGGAATGAGCTTCAAACCCGTCCTGCTCTGGTCCGACGCCCTCATCCTGCTGCTGCTGGCGGTGGTGGCTGTCCTGGTCTGGCTGGCCCGCAACAACGAGACCTTCCGCGCTCCGTTGCGCCAGGTCTGGGCCAATCCCATGGGCGCTTCCACGGCGCTGATCCTGGCCGTCTACGCCGCCATCGGCCTGCTGGATTCCCTGCACTACGTGGAACGCCTGCCGGACGCGCCCGGCAAGGAGGCCCAGTACAGCGGCGAGGTGCGTTCCGCGCTGGACGCGCTGCTGACGCCCTTGCGGGAGAAGGTGGAAAAAACCTATTCGGCGCCCTTCGCCACCCATCTCTACGCCAAGGAGACGATGACCGGGCCGGATGGGCGGGAAGTGCGGGATTTTCCGCGCTTGAAGCATGGCGGGGCGCATTTGGGCGACCCGGGAAAGGACTTCTGGCCGGATGTGCTGAAGCGGGGAGGATTGGGGTTATTGGCCGGGATGGCGTGCTGGACCTTGCTTGTCTTCCCCCTTTGGAAAAGGGGGATCGAGGGGGATTCAAAGCGCGTCGCTTCGGCCGCCGCCGCTAAATCCCCCCTAACCCCCTTTATCCCCGCATGGGGGCTTTTGCAAGGGGGGGGACCCCGTCGCGCGGTGGCGATGACCTTGTTGTTCATCCTGGCCGCCACCGGCCTGCTCATGGCCCTGGCCCCCCACTACCACGTGCTGGGCACCGACAAGGTGGGCCAGGACGTGCTCTACCTGGCCCTCAAGTCCGTGCGCACCGGCCTGCTCATCGGCACCCTGACCACCCTGGTCATGCTGCCCTTCGCCCTGGGCCTGGGCATCGCGGCGGGCTACTTCGGCGGCAAGGTGGACGACGTCATCCAGTATCTCTACACCACCCTCAACTCCATCCCCGGCGTGCTGCTCATCGCCGCCGCGGTGCTGGTGGTTCAGGTACAGATCGAGGCCCATCCCGAGTTGTTCGACACCGCCGCCGCCCGCTCCGACGTGCGCCTGCTGGCCCTGTGCGCCATCCTGGGGCTGACCGGCTGGACCGGCCTGGCGCGCCTGCTGCGGGCCGAGGCCCTCAAACTGCGGGAACTGGAGTTCGTCCAGGCGGCCCGGGCCTTCGGCGTCACCCATGGCCGCATCCTGCTGCGCCACCTGCTGCCCAACGTCATGCACCTGGTGCTGATCACCGTGGTCATCGACTTTTCCGGCCTGGTGCTGGCGGAGGCGGTGCTGTCCTACGTGGGGGTCGGCGTCGATCCGGCCATGATCAGCTTCGGCAACATGATCAACGGCGCGCGCCTGGAACTGGCCCGGGAGCCGGTGGTGTGGTGGCAGCTGGCCGCCGCCTTCCTGTTCATGTTCGTCCTGGTGCTGGCGGCCAACCTGTTCGCCGACCAGGTGCGGGACGCCCTGGACCCGAAATCGAGGGGGCATCGGTGAGCGCGCCCATGACTGGCCTGAGGGTCGAGAACCTGCGCGTGGAAATCGCCGCCGGCGGCCGCGGCCTGGTGCCGGTGGATGGCGTCAGCTTCGCCATCGGCGCCGACGAGTGCGTCGCCCTGCTGGGAGAATCCGGCTGCGGCAAGTCCATGACCGCCCTGGCCCTGATGCGCCTGCTGCCGGAGGGCGGGCGGGTGGCGGCGGGTGACGCGCGGCTGGAGGAAGACGACCTGTTCGCCCTGACCGAGGCGGCCATGGGCGAGGTGCGCGGCCGCCGGCTGGCCATGATCTTCCAGGAGCCCCAGACCAGCCTGAATCCGGTGATGACCGTCGCCGAGCAGATCGGCGAGGTTCTGGCCGCCCATCGCCATCTGGTCGGCGCGGCGGCGCGGGCCGAGGCCGGTCGCCTGCTGGAGGCGGTGGGGCTCGCGCCCGACCGGCTGGATGCCTATCCCTTCCAGCTTTCCGGCGGCCAGCGCCAGCGGGCCCTGATCGCCATGATGCTGGCCGGCGATCCGGAAGTGCTGATCGCCGACGAACCCACCACGGCCCTGGACGTGACCATCCAGGCCCAGATCCTGCGCCTGCTCAAGGACTTGCGGACGCAACGGGGCATGGGCCTGCTGCTCATCACCCACGATCTGGACGTGGCCCGGGACATGGCCGACCGGGTGGCGGTGATGTACGCGGGTCAGATCGTCGAATGGGCGCCTCGCGACGCGCTTTACGACGCGCCGCGCCATCCCTACACGCGGAAACTCTTCGCCGTCCTGCCCCGCCTGGACCGGCGCGGCCAGCGCCTGGACAGCCTGCCGGGCCGGGTGCCCGGGGCGGACGCGGCCTTCGTCGGCTGCCGCTTCGCCGATCGCTGCCCGGCGGTGTTCGCGCGCTGCCGGGTCGAGGAATCCGCCTTTCACGAGGCCGCGCCGGGCCATTTCGTGCGCTGCCACCTGGCCACAGCCGACAAGATTCCCCCCTTTGAAAAAGGGGGGCCAGGGGGGATTTCAAGCCGTAGCGAGGGGGATGCCTCTGAAAATTCCCCCCAACCCCCCTTGGTGAAAGGGGGGGACGGCAATCCGGTGCTTGCCGTGCGCGACCTCGCCGTCCACTTCCCCATCCGCAAGGGCCTGCTCAAGCGCGCTGTCGGCCAGGTCAAGGCGGTGGACGGCGTCAGCCTGGAAGTGGCGCAAGGGGAAACCCTGGCCCTGGTGGGCGAATCCGGTTGCGGCAAGACCACCCTGGCCCGGGCGGTGCTGCGCCTGATCGAACCCACGGCCGGAGAAGTCCGCCTGATGGGCGAATCCCTGGCCGGGCTGGCCGGGGACGCGCTGCGGCGCAAGCGTGCCCAGATGCAGATCGTGTTCCAGGACCCCTTCGCGTCCCTCAATCCGCGCATGCGGGTGGGCGAGATCCTGGAGGAGGGCATGGCGGCCCTGCTGCCGGAACTGGACAGGCCGGGGCGGGCCAGGCGCGGCCTGGAACTGCTGGATCAGGTGGGCCTGCCGGAAGATGCCGCCCGGCGCTATCCCCACGAATTCTCCGGCGGCCAGCGCCAGCGCATCGCCATCGCCCGGGCCCTGGCGGTGCGGCCGAAGCTGCTGATCCTGGACGAGCCCACCAGCGCCTTGGACGTCTCGGTCCAGGCGCAAATCCTCAACCTGCTGGCGGACCTGCGCCGGGAACATGGCCTGGCCTACCTGTTCATCACCCACAACCTGTCGGTGGTGAGCTATCTGGCGGATCGGGTGGCGGTGATGCGGGCGGGCAGGATCGTGGAGGCCGGGGCGGCGGAACAGGTGCTCATCCGGCCCGGGAACGACTACACCCGGCTGCTGCTGAATTCGGTGCCGGGCCGGCGCGGTTGACGCTTCAGCTCTCGATGATGAGCTTGGAGCCGGGCATCAGCGGCTCGGCGTTGTCGTTCCAGCGGCGGATGTCGGCCACCTTCACGTTGTAGAGCTTGGCCACCCGGGACAGGGTGTCGCCCTTGCGCACGGTATGGGTGCGCGTGGCGGGCTTCTTGTCCACCTGGGCGGTCTTGACGCGCGCGGGCGCCCGGGTGACGGCCACGGGGCTGGAGGCGGGTACATTCGTGGCCCCGGCCACCGGAACCACCAGGGTCTGCGGCTTGGCGACCTTGCCCTTGTGCAGGTTGAGGGGGTTGTATTCCTTGAGCCAGTCCAGGCTCACCCCGAACCGGGAGGCGATGCCGTGGGCGCTCTCGCCCTGGCGCGCGGCGTAGGTCTGCAACTGCTTGTCGGCGCCCTGGCGGTTCAGGTTGAACTGGAAGGATTCCACCCGGTCCGCCGGCAGCAGCAGGGTGCTGCGGGCATCGGCGTAGATCACCCGGCGCTGGAAGGCGGGATTGAGGGACAGGAATTCGTCCAGGTTCATTTCCGCCAGCTTGGCGGCCTGGCGGGCTTCCATGGGCCGGCTCAGGTTCACCTGCATGAAGTAGGCCTCGTCGGCGATCGGGTCCAGCTTGAGGCCGAAGCGTTCCGGGTCCTGGATGATGTTGCGCACCGCCACCAGCTTGGGCACGTAATTGCGCGTCTCAGCGGGCAGCTTGATGCTCACGTAATCGTTGCCCCGGGCGCGACCCTGGGCGCGGGCGACGCAGCCTTCGCCGCAGTTGTAGGCGGCCAGGGCCAGTTCCCAGTCGCCGAACATCCCGTGCAGGTTCTCCAGGTAATCCAGGGCCGCCCGGGTGGCTTGCAGCACATCCCGGCGGCCGTCGTACCAGGCGTTCTGCTCCAGGCCGTAGATCTTGCCGGTGGAGGGGATGAACTGCCACAGGCCGGAAGCCTTCATGGGCGACAGGGCCTGGGGGTTGAAGGCCGACTCGATCATGGGCAGCAGGGCGATTTCCATGGGCATGCCGCGCTTTTCCACCTCTTCCACGATATGGAACAGGTAGAGGCGGCTGCGCTGGACGGCGCGCTCCAGGTAGGCGGGGCGGTTGACGAAGGCCTGTTCGTGGACCCGGGTCAGGCGCGGATCGGATTCGGGCAGCTTGAAGCCGGCCCGGATGCGGGCCCAAAGATCGCCCTGGTCTTCCTCGTGGCCCCGGCTTCCGGACAGGGTGGCCAGGGAGTAGCTGATCTTGAGTTCCGGGCTGTCGCCGCGGGCGGCGAAGGGCAGCAAGGCGGCGCCCAGCACCGTGGTCAGGATGAAGAGGGCCGCGCGTACAGGTGATTTGATCGAACGCATGCTGGTAGGGGCCTCGGGGCTGAGAACCCCTCGCAACTTATTGATGTGATTGCGAATTCTACCCGACTCGGGGGGCAAAGATCAAGCCCGGCGACCCCGCGGGTCTGCGCTCCCCGGACTCAGTACTCGTCTTTCCATGCCCGGATGGCGGCGAAGGTCTGCACGCCTGGGCTGACGGGGTGGCCGCCATGTCGCGATGCCGCGACAGCCAGGTTTTCCAGGTCGCAGCGCAGGAAGGGATTGGTCGCCCTCTCCGTGGCCAGGCTGACGGGCAGGGTGGGCTGGCCCGCCTTGCGCAGCTTCAGCGCCTCGTCGTGCCGGGCCCCCAGGGCCGGGTTGTCGGGCTCCACTTCCAGGGCGAAGGCGATGTTGGCCAGGGTGTATTCGTGGGCGCAATGGACCAGGGTTTCGCCGGGCAGGGCGGCCAGCCTGGACAGGGAGGCGTGCATTTCCGCCGGCGCGCCCTCGAACAGGCGGCCGCAGCCGCAGGAGAACAGGGTGTCGCCGCAGAACAGATGGCCGTGGCCTACGTAGCAGACGTGATCCCGGGTGTGGCCCGGCGTATCCATGACGGCCAGGCGCCAGCCCAGGCCGGGCAGTTCCACGATCCCGCCGTCCGCGACCGGACGGGAGGGCGAGGCGCCCCGGGTCGGGCCGAACACGGGCACGGGGTATCGGGACACCAGTTCCGGGATGCCGCCGACATGGTCGGCATGGTGGTGGGTGACCAGGATGGCGGCCAGGGTGATCCCCCGCCCGGCCAGCCAAGTTAGAATGGGCGCGCTTTCCCCCGGGTCCACCAGCGCGGCGCTTTTCCCGTCATGGATGGCCCAGACGTAGTTGTCCCGCAGGCTGGGGATGGCTTCCACAATCGTCATTCGCGCATTCTCTCGAGGTTGGTCGCAAAGACTCATTATGCAGGGTTGGTACGAAAGCGATCTCGGCCGATACGTGCTCGCGCGGGAACTGGACTGGTTCGACGCGGTGACCAGCGACCTGTTCGGCTTCCATGCCCTGCAGGTGGGGGAGTGCCGCATCGATTTCCTGCGCGCCAACCGCATGCCCCAGCGCTATTGCGCGGGCGTGGAGGCGGGATGCCCGCGCTGCCTGCCGGAACAGTTGCCGTTCGCCTCCCAGGGGCTGGACCTGGTCGTGCTGCCCCATGTCCTGGAGTTTTCCGCCAACCCCCACCAGGTCCTGCGCGAGGCGGAGCGGGTCCTGCGTCCGGAGGGGCGTCTGTTGATCGCCGGCTTCAATCCCCTGAGCCTGTGGGGCCTGCGGCGGGTGCTGGGGGACCCCGGGGCGATCGGGCCCTGGCACGGCCGTTTCATCCATCTCGCCCGACTCAAGGACTGGCTGGCCCTGCTCGGTTTCGAACTGGCCGGCGGCCGCATGGCCTGCTACGCCCCGCCGCTGAACCGGACCCGCTGGCTGTCCGGCTTCGGCTTCCTGGAGGCGGCGGGGGATCGCTGGTGGGCCCTGGGCGGCGGCGTCTACCTGATCCACGCGGTGAAGCGGGTCCAGGGCATGCGCCTGATCGCGCCCAAGTGGGAAGGCAAATGGCGCGCCCGGCCGGCCTGGGCCCAGTCCACACGAACCTCCTCGCAACGGAATCTTTTCCGATGAACGATCACGGCACCCATCACAACACGGAAAAAATCGTCGATCTCTATACCGATGGCGCCTGCAAGGGCAATCCGGGCTGGGGCGGCTGGGGCGTGCTGATGCGCTTCGGCGCGGTGGAGAAGACCCTGTGCGGCGGCGCGGCGGAGACCACCAACAACCGCATGGAGCTGAACGCCGTGATCCAGGGGCTCAAGGCCCTGAACCGGCCCTGCCGGGTGCGGGTGCACACCGATTCCCAGTATGTGCAGAAGGGCATCTCCGAATGGCTGCCCAACTGGGTGCGGCGGGGCTGGAAGACCGCCGGCGGCGGCGCCGTGAAGAACCAGGACCTGTGGCGCGAACTGGCCGAGCAGGCCGCCCGCCATCAGGTGGAGTGGTTCTGGGTGAAGGGCCATGCCGGCCACCCGGGAAACGAACGGGCCGATGTCCTGGCCAACGAAGGCGCGCGCCTGGCGCGGGAGGGGAAAAGCTGATGCGGCAGATCGTGCTGGACACGGAAACCACCGGCCTGGACCCGGCCCAGGGCCATCGGGTGATCGAGATCGGCTGCCTGGAAATTCTCAACCGGCGCATCAGCGGCGCCACCTATCACGTCTACCTGAATCCGGAACGGGACATCGACGCCGGCGCCGTCCAGGTGCACGGCCTGACCCGGGAATTCCTGGCCGACAAGCCCCGCTTCGGCGACGTGGCGGCCGAGTTCCTGGAATTCGTGCGGGACGCGGAACTGGTCATCCACAACGCCCCGTTCGACGTGGGTTTCCTCAACGCCGAGTTCGCGCGGCTGCGGGAGGGGCCCGTCAGCCGCCACTGCGGCGTGGTGGACACCCTCAAGCTGGCCAAGCAGATGCATCCGGGCCAGAAGAACAACCTGGACGCCCTGTGCAAGCGCTATGCCGTGGACAACTCGAACCGCGCCTTCCACGGCGCCCTGCTGGACGCCCAGTTGCTGGCCGAGGTCTACCTGGCCATGACCCGGGGTCAGGAAACCCTGGGCATCGAGGTGAGCCCGCCGCCCCGATCCGCCAGCGTGGCATCGGCCCGGCGCGGCCCCCTCAAGGTGATCCGGGCCAGCGAGCGCGAACGGGCGGAGCACGCCGCCTATCTGGCCGACCTGGCCCGGGAGTCCGGCGAAGCGCCGGCATGGTGAAGGGGGCTGGCGCCCTCGCGCGGGCCGACTAGGCGGCCGAGACCTGGTAGCCGCCGCCTTCGATGGCTTGCCGGATGGCCCGGGCATCCACCAGGGCGGGGTCATGGCTGACTTCCACCCGGCCGGAGGCCAGGTCCACCGCCACGCCGGCGACGCCCGGCAGCGCCGAGACCAGGTTTTTCACGCTGTTCACGCAGCCCATGCAGCTCATGCCGGTGACGGTCAGGATCAGAGTATTCATGCGCTATCGATGCTTCTCTTCAGGTTGGGTAAATCGCTGACGCGGCCATCCGCGCCATAGAGCCCGCGGCTGGCGACCGCGCTTTGCAGCACCCGCATGGCGGCCTGGTTGCGGCGCATCTGTTCCTCGATCAGGCGGCCGTTGACCTGGTTGAGGCGGGCGGCTTCCCGGGTCAGGGACTCCAGCAATCGCCAGGGCGCGGAGGGCGCGGCGGCCCCCGCCATGGCCTTGTCGCGCAGGGCGGCGAAGCCGGCCTGGGGCGGCAATTGCAGCAGGCCGGCCAGGTCCTTCCAGTGTCCGGCCAGGCGCAGGCTGGCGCTCTGGCGCTGGGTCACCAGTTCGGACAGACGATCCGAATTGCCGGCGGCCAGGGCGATGGCCTCTTCCTCCAGCAGGGCGAGGAAGGCTTCCAGTTCCCGCGTGAGGCCGGCCAGGTTGTGGTCCAGGGGGCTCATCGTCGGGCCTGTTGGGTGATGTTGTCGACGGATTCCTGGATCAGGCCTTCCGCCACGACTTCCTCATCCACCGAGAAACTGCCGTCGGCGATGGCCTGGCGCACCGCCTCGACCTTGCCGCTGTCGGCCACGTCCACGTCGGCGAGCTCGGTTTCGAACTGACGCAGCTTGCCCGAGGTGCTGGTCAGGCGGACGTCGTCGCTGACCGAAGCCGGGTCGGCGGGGGAGGCGAGCATCTGGCCCTTGGTCGACTTTGCGTCCTTGCTCCGGGGCGCGGTCACGGCCTTGATCGTGGTGTCGATTTTCACGACGTACTCCTCAGTCAGGATGCCGATATAACGGCAACTGTTCCGCCGCCTTTAGCGCCTGTTGCGGCAGGGGTCGTGCCCCGCCGTAATGGGCTCTTGGATGGGCTCTTGGCGTGAAAGTCGCGTGGCGGCTTGCCGAGGCGCCCCTCGTCCGCTTGCGGGAGAGGGGTGGGGGAAAGGGCCATGAGGTTCATGCCACGGGGTGTCTGTCGAAGTCATGGCCGTCCACCACGGACCGGAATGGAACGGGGGGGCCGGCCGTCACGGCGAGACCGTCATCTGGCCTTCCCGGGTGGCGGTCCCGTGCACGACGCGCCCGGACGGCATGCGGGCCTTGACCGCCTCCCCCGGGGCGGCGCTGTTCAGGGCAAGGCCTTCCTGGCTGACGTCGAACCCGGAACCGGCGTACCTGACCTGGATCTTCTTCCCGGCCTGGATCACGTTGGGCAGGACCAGCATGTCGATCAGGATGGGCTGCCCGGCGGCGAGGGGCCGGGACAGCCGCGCCGCGGGCGGCAGTTCCCGGGGGTAGGTGTCCGGTGATTGCCTGTAATCCACGACCTGGAGCGCCACATCGCCCATGGCCGGCGCGTGGCGGGCCGGCAATGGCCGGGCGGTCACCAGCGCGGGGCCGCGCAGACGGTTCTCGTAGCTCAGATACAGGCTCCAGGGGGCCTCGCCCTGGCAGCGGACGCCCAGGCTGCCGTTGCCCCAGAGGCGGGAACCGGCGGGAAGGAAGAATTGCGGCTCCGGGCATGCCGGGAACCGCAGGCGTTCATCCACGCCGCCCATCCGGGCCTGGGCCTGGACGCCGGGAAAGGCTTGCGCGGCCTGCTGTTCCAGCCAGCCGGCCGCCTGGGCCCGCAGCGCATGGAAATCCTGGCGGGCGTTGGCCGCCGCGGCGGGCCAGGGCGAGGCCAGGCAAGCCAGCAGCAGGACGGAAAAACCGATGTTCATCGCCCGGGGAGGAAGTGAAACGTGAAGGTGGAGCATCTGTAAGGCAATCTGGTCGCTTTGCGCACGTTCATCGCTGGTCGTATCGTGCCCGGAAATGTAAACATATCGGGAAACATATGGCGCGAACATAACGCGCAAACATGTCGCCGAGCCGTTATATCGCTGACCCGTTCATTCTCCCCGAGTTCAAAGAGTCCGTCATGGAACCCCCCAAGCTACCCGCCGAGATCGCCCGAGAAGCCATCCGCCGGCTGACGTCCCGCCGTCTGCCGCCGACGCCCGAGAACTTCCGCCAGGCCTACGCCGATGTGTCCGGCGAGGAAATTCCCCCGGAACCCCATTGGCCCGACGTGCTGCGCCCCCTGATCAGGCAATGGGATGCGCATCAGAGCGGGCTGACCCGGTCCAGGAAGCAGGAAATGCTGGAACGGGTGATGATCAATTTCGGCAATGATTCCCGGCAATTGCGGGAAAAGCTTGCCGCCCTGGCGCGCAGCTGGTCGGAAGGCGTCATCGACGGGGAAGCCGGGGACGCCGGCGGGAGGAAGCTCGAAGCCACCGCCGGGCAAGGCCAAGCCGGCGACCCGGGCGAGTACCGCTCGCTCATGCGGGCCCTGGCCGACAACCTGGGCCTTCTCGCCGACGGCTGCGAGCCGCGATGGCCGGAACTGGCCCGGCGCGCCGCGGATCTCTCCCGCGCCATCGGAAGCACCCCGCGCCTGGAAACCACCCATTACGAAACCTGGTCCTCCCTCTGGCGGGAACTGCTGGTCCACGCGGAGGACGATCACGATCTTTCCGCCGGTCTCAAGCGCCTCATGGGCCTGCTGTTCCTCAACATCGGCGAGCTGGTGGGGGACGAGGCCTGGTTGTCCGGCCAATTCGCCGCCATGGAGAACCTCATGGCGGGCGACCTCCAGCCCGAGGCCCTGCTCCAGGCGGAGCGGGGCTTGCGCGAACTGGCCTTCAAGCAGGGCGTGCTCAAGGGCAGCCTGGACGAGGCCCGGTCCAGGCTCAAGACCCTGATCACCACCTTCATCGACCGGGTCGGCGAGATGAGCCAGAGCGCCGACGGCTACCAGGTCCGCATCGGCGAATACTCGGAGAAGATCGGCCAGGCCCGGGACATCGCCGAACTGGGCGACCTGATGGGGGGCTTGACCGCCGACGTCGGCGGCCTGCGCGACGCCCTGCGCCAGAACCACGGCGAACTCCTGGCCGCCCGCGGCCAGGCGGAACAGGCGGAACAGCGCATCCGGGCGCTGGAACAGGAACTGGCCCAGGTCTCCAGCCTGGTGCGCGAAGACCAGTTGACCGGCGCCCTGAACCGCCGCGGCATGGACGAGGCCTTCTCCCGGGAACTGGCCCGCGCCGACCGGCTGGGCGAACCCCTGTCCATCGGCCTCCTGGACATCGACCATTTCAAGAAACTCAACGACGGCCTCGGCCACCAGGCCGGCGACGCGGCCCTGCGCCACCTGGCCCGGGTGGTCCGCAACCTGCTGCGCCCCACCGACAGCCTGGCCCGCTACGGCGGCGAGGAATTCCTCATCCTGCTGCCCAATACCGACATCACCGAGGCGGAGCGCATCCTGCAACGCATCCAGCGGGAACTCACGCGGCAATTCTTCATGCACGACAACGAGCGGGTGCTGATCACCTTCAGCGCCGGCGTCGCCCAGCGCCGGGACGGCGAGGCCGAGGCTGCCCTGCTGGCGCGCGCGGACCAGGCCATGTATGCCGCCAAATCCCATGGCCGGAATCGGGTCGAACGGGGGTAATGCGGCGGAGGCAAATATTGCCGGCCGTGGCCATGCTTGCCGGCCCGCCCGGCCCGGGAATCCGCGGCGGGCCGTCGATCCGCGTAAACACGACGTGTCAAAACAAGCACTTGCGCGGGATTATTGAATTGGCATAGCCCTTGCTCTGGCTGGAGCCAGCGTCCAGCCAATCCGGCGGACGCCCCGGAGTCCGCCATGCTGAGCAAGATCGACAAAGAACTCGCCTTCGTCCAGTCCGCCCTCGATCTGAGGGCGCGGCGCCAGGAAATCCTGGCCGCCAACATCGCCAATTCGGACACCCCGAATTACAAGGCGCGGGATATGGATTTCGCCGCCGCCCTCAGGCAGGCCCTGGGCGCCGGCGCTGGCGCCCTGGCCCTGGCGAAAACCGCGGCCCGCCACCTGGACGCCGCCGGATCCGGGGCTGGCGCCGCCGCCACCGGCCATGTCAAATACCGGGGCGCCATCCAGCCCAGCCTGGACGGCAACACCGTCGACGCCGACGTGGAGCGCGCCCATTTCACCGAAAACGCCCTGCATTACCAATTCCTGCTGGAGCGCGCCGCCAGCGGCTTCCGCACCCTGGGACGGGCGATCGAGTCGTCGCGCTAAGGATCGCCATGTCCATGACCAACGTGTTCCACATCGCCGCCTCGGCCCTGACCGCCCAGTCCATGCGCCTGAACGCGGTGGCCTCCAACCTGGCCAACGCCGATTCCGCCCACGCCTCCACCGGCGAGGGCTACAAGGCCAAGCAGGTGCTGTTCCAGGCCGTGGCCATGAGCCCGTCGGCGCCCTGGGCCCAGGGCGTGCGCATGAAGACGGTGCTGGAAGACCCGGCCCCGCCCCGGCTGGTGCACGACCCCAAGCACCCCCTGGCCGACGCCCGGGGGTATGTCGCCTACCCCAACGTGGATCCGGTGGAGGAAATGGTCAACATGATCTCCGCCTCCCGGTCCTACCAGACCAACGCCGAGGTGATGGCCACCACCAAGAGTCTGCTGCAGCGGACCCTGGCCCTCGCCCAATCCTGAAGGAGCTGAAACATGGCAGTGACCTCCGTATCCGCCGACGACGGCCGCGCGGCCCTGGCGGCGGCCCTGAGCAAGGGCGCCGACGCCGACAGGTCGTCGACCGGCGCGGTCGCCGAGATGAGCGACCGCTTCCTCAAGCTCCTGGTCACCCAGCTCAAGAACCAGGACCCCATGAATCCCATGGAGAACGCGGAACTGACTTCGCAACTGGCGCAAATGTCCACCGTGGAGGGCATCACCAAGCTGAACGACAGCATGGACAGCCTGTCCGGGATGTTCCGCTCCAGCCAGGTGATCCAGGGCGCCGCCCTGGTGGGCCGCCAGGTCCTGGCCGAGGGCGATGTCCTCACCCTGGGCGCGGCGGGCGCCGTGGGCGGCGTCGAGCTGGCCGGCAAGGCCGACAGCGTCAGGATCAGGGTGCTGGATGCCGGCGGCGCCACGGCGCGCGTGCTCGACCTGGGCGCCCAGGAAGCCGGCCTGGCGCGCTTCGTCTGGGACGGCAAGGACGCCGGCGGCAACGCCCTGGCCATCGGCCAATACAGTTTCGCGGTGGAAGCCGCCGCCGCCGGCGAGAAGGTGGCCTTCACGCCCTACGGGCTGGGCAGCGTGCAAAGCGTGTCGCTCAACGACAGCGGCATGGAGGCGGAGGTTTCCGGGCTGGGCGTGCGCGCCTTCGAGCAAATCAGGCAGATCTACTAAGGAGCGGGCGAGATGGGTTTCCAACAGGGTTTGAGCGGTCTCAATGGCGCGGCCAAGAATCTGGACGTGATCGGCAACAACATCGCCAATACCACCACGGCGGGCTTCAAGTCGGGCGTCGCCCAGTTCGCCGACGTCTATGCCACGTCCCTCTACGGGTCGGGTGGCCTGACCATCGGCATCGGCAGCAAGGTGGCGGATGTGGCCCAGCAATTCAGCCAGGGCAACATCAGCGTCACCAGCAACCCCCTGGATATCGCCATCAGCGGCGAGGGCTTCTTCCGCATGAACCAGGACGGGGTCGTCACCTACAGCCGCAACGGCCAGTTCAACCTGGACAAGGACGGCTACGTGATCAACGCCTCCAGCCAGCGCCTCACCGGCTTCGTCGCGGATGCCCAGGGCAACATCATCGGCGGCAACCCGGTGGACATCCAGCTGTCCCTGGCTCCCTCGCCGCCCAACGTCACCACCGAGGTGGATCTGGTGGCCAACCTGGATTCCCAGCAGGCGGCCATCGCCGGCGCCATCACGCCGGCGGACGCCACCACCTACAACCACTCCACTTCCTTCACCGTCTATGACGAGGCCGGCAACGCCCACGGCTTCGTGCTCTACTTCCAGAAAAGCGCCGCCAACACCTGGAACGTGGACGGCTACGTCAACGGCGCCCAGATCGACATGAACGGTGGCGGCGCCGGCTCCTCGATGACCATGGCCTACAACCCCGACGGCACCATCAACCTGATCAACGGCGCCGCCGCGGCGCCGGCCGCCATCACCATCCCCGCCGCCGTCCTGGCCTCCGGCGCCGGCGACCTGGCCTACGACCTGGATCTCACCAGTTTCACCCAGTACGGCAGCAGCTTCGGCGTATCTTTCCTGACCCAGGACGGCTATTCCTCCGGCCGCATCGCCGGCGTCTCGGTGGATCGGGAAGGCGTGATCCAGGGCCGCTACACCAACGGCCAGACCCGCACCCTGGGCCAGGTCCAGCTCTACAGTTTCCTCAACCCCCGGGGCCTGCAGCCCCTGGGCAACAACCAGTTCTTCGAGACCTCCGAGTCCGGCCAGCCCACCGCCGGCGCGCCGGGCAGCGGCGTCCTGGGCTACGTCCAGTCGGGCGCCATCGAGGAATCCAACGTGGACCTCACCGCCGAGCTGGTCAACCTGATCGTCGCCCAGCGCATGTACCAGGCCAACGCCCAGACCATCCGCGCCCAGGACCAGATCCTGCAGACGCTGGTGAATTTGCGCTAAGGATGATGGGAGATGAGTGATGGGAAATGGCTGATGGGAAAAGGCGAAAAGATGCGTCGGCCGGTGTTTGAAGGGAGGGGAACCGCGCGGGGCCCTGCTGGCGCGCCGGCTTGCCCCATCCCCCATCCCCCATTCCTCATCCCCGCCTGACCATGGACCGCGTCATCTACATCGCCATGACCGGCGCCCGGGAAATCACCCGCCAGCAGGCGGCGGTTTCCCACAACCTGGCCAACGTCTCCACCTCCGGTTTCCGCCAGGAACTCAACGTGTTCCGCGCCCTGCCGGTGGTGGGGGAGGGCGCCAGGACCCGCGCCTTCGTTGTGGAAACCACGCCGCGCACGGACTTCACCCAGGGCGCGATCCAGGTCACCGGCCGGCCCCTCGATGTGGCCGTCAAGGGCGCGGGCTGGATCGCGGTGCGGGACGCCGCCGGCCAGGAGGCCTACACCCGCATGGGCAACCTCCACGTCAGCCAGAACGGCATCCTGCAAACCGTCAACGGCCTCGGCCTGGTGGGCGACGCCGGGCCGCTGGCGTTGCCGCCGGATCAGGACGTCCTGATCGCCAAGGATGGCACGGTTTCCACCGTGCCCATCGGCCAGGACCTGGCCAGCGTCGCCATCGCCGGCCGCATCAAGCGGGTCAACCCGCCGGAGCGTGACCTCGTGCGCGGCGAGGACGGCCTGTTCCGCCTCGCCAGCGGTCGGCCCGCCGAGGCCGACGCGAACGTCGAGCTGATTTCCGGCGCCCTGGAGAGCGGCAACGTCAACCCCGCCGAGACGCTGGTGAACATGGTCAGCCTGGCCCGCCAGTTCGAGATGCAGATGAAGGTGTTGAGCGCCGCCCAGGAAAACCACCGCAGCGCCGACAAGATGTTGACCCTGACCGCCTAACCCTGGATACCGCCATGCTCCGTTCCCTGCACATCTCCCGCACCGGCCTCGACGTCCAGCAGACCAGCCTGGACGTGATCTCCAACAACCTGGCCAACGTCTCCACCACCGGCTTCAAGCGGGGACGGGCGGTGTTCGAGGACCTGCTGTACCAGATCATCCGCCAGCCCGGAGCCCAGTCCTCCGACCAGACCCAGTTGCCGTCGGGCTTCCAGCTCGGCGTCGGCGCCCGGGTGGTGGCCACGGAGCGCCTCTTCACCCAGGGCAGCCTGAACCAGACCGGCAACGCCCTGGACGTGGCCATCAGCGGCCGCGGCATGTTCCAGGTCCAGCTGCCGGACGGCAGCACCGCCTACACCCGCGATGGTTCCTTCCAGGTGGACAGCCAGGGCACCCTGGTCACCGCCAGCGGCTACGTGGTGCTGCCCAGCATGCAGATCCCCCCGGACGCCCTGGTGGTGACCATCGCCAAGGACGGCGTGGTGAGCGTCACCCAGCCGGGCAACCCGAACATCATCTCGCAACTCGGCCAGATCCAGCTGGCCACCTTCGTCAACCCGGCCGGCCTGCAGAGCCAGGGCGAGAACCTGTTCATCGAGACCGCCGCCTCCGGGTCGCCCCAGGTCAACAACCCGGGCACCAATGGCCTGGGCGTGCTCAACCAGAGCTTCCTCGAGACCTCCAACGTCAATGTCGCCGAGGAGCTGGTCAACATGATCATCACCCAGCGCGCCTACGAACTGAATTCCCGCGCCATCACCACCTCCGATCAGATGCTGCAGCGTCTGACCCAGATCTAGCGCGGGACGAGGCATGAGGAGACCGACCATGCGCCGCTTCCTTTTCGGCTTCTGCGTCGCCGCCGCCGCCCTCGCCGGCTGCGCCACGCCGCCGCCCGCCACCGCCATCCGGGAACCCCTCTCCACGCGTCCCCAGCCGGTCGCCACCCATACCAGCAACGGCGCCATCTTCCATACCGACAGCCGTCCCCGGCCGGCCCTGGCCATGTTCGAGGACCGCAAGGCCCGCATGGTGGGCGACACCCTCATCGTCAACCTGGTGGAAAAGACCGAGGCCAAGCGCAAGTCGGAAACCACCGACGAGCGCAAGGCCAACGCCAGCTATGACATCCCCAGCCCCTACCTGCTGGGCCACGGCCCGGTGTTCGGCGCCACCAGCTGGAACCCCTCCGCGTCCGGCAAGCAGGAGTTCAAGGACAACGAGACCAACTCCAACAGCGTCAGCGGTTCCATCACCGTCACCGTCGTGGAGGTGCTGGCCAACGGCCACCTGGTGGTGGCCGGCGAGAAGCAGGTGGCGATCAACAACGACACCGAGTACATCCGCCTGGCCGGCGTGGTGAACCCCAACCAGATCACCCTGAACAACACCGTGAATTCCTACCAGCTGGCCAACGTGCAGATCGAGTCCAAGAACTCCCAGAGCCTGGACCCCTCCCAGGCGGGCAGCATGCTGGCCCGCTTCTTCCTGACCATCCTGCCTTTCTGAGGAGCGCGACATGAAACGCCTGTTCCTCCTCCTGGCATTCACCCTGCTGGCGCAGCCGGCCTGGGCGGAGCGCATCAAGGACATCGCCAACATCGACGGCATCCGGACCAACCAGCTGGTGGGCTACGGCATCGTGGCCGGCCTCGACGACACCGGCGACACCTCGGACCTGACCTTCCAGGGCCTGGCCAACCTGATGGGCAATCTGGGCGTGAACCCCTACCCCGGCAAGAGCCTCTACAGCAGCAAGAAGAACGTCGCCTCGGTGATGGTGACCGCGTCCCTGCCGCCCTTCGCCAAGCCGGGCCAGAACCTGGACGTCACCGTTTCCGCCCTGAGCGGCGCCAAGAGCCTGCGCGGCGGCACCCTCATGATGACGCCCCTGAAGGGCGCGGACGGGCAGATCTACGCCATCGCCCAGGGCAGCCTGATGGTGGGCGGCGCCGGGGCTTCCGCCGCCGGTTCCTCCGCCCAGATCAACCACCTCTCCGCCGGCCGCATCCCCTCCGGCGCCACGGTGGAACGGGCGGTCAACACCCGGGTCGGCGACGGCGACTTCATCAACCTGGAACTCAAGGAAGCGGACTTCACCACGGCGAGCCGGGTGATCGACGCCATCGAGCGCGGTTTCGGCAAGGGCGTGGCCATGGCCCTGGACAGCCGTCTCATCCAGGTCAGGGCGCCCACCAACGCCGGCCAGCGGGTGGCCTTCCTGGCCAGGCTGGAGAACCTCAGCCTGAACCCCGGCACCCCCGCGCCGCGCGTCGTCATCAATCCGCGCACCGGCTCGGTAGTCATGAACCAGCTGGTCACCGTGGACCAATGCGCCATCGCCCACGGCAACCTGTCGGTCACCATCACCGCCGAGCCCGTGATTTCCCAGCCCAATGCCCTGGCCGACGGCCGCACGGTGGTGACCCAGCAGGCCGACGTGCAGATCAAGAACGAAAAGGGCGAACTGGTGGCGGTGCCGTCCTCCGCCTCCCTCAACGACGTGGTCAAGGCGCTCAACGCCATCGGCGCCACGCCCCAGGACCTGCTGGCCATCCTGCAGGCCATGAAGGCCTCCGGCGCCCTCAAGGCCGACCTGGAAGTGATCTGATGCTCGCCGCCGCCGAGACCCTCGCCGTCGATGTCGCCGATGCCCGGGCGCTGAAAGCCCGCGCCGCCAGCGGCGACAGGGAGGCGCTGCGGGCGGCGGCCAGGCAGTTCGAGTCCCTCATGGTGACCCAGATGCTCAAGACCATGCGCGAGACCCGCTTCAGCGAAGAGGACGATCCCATGACCAGCGGCGAGGGCTACAAGCTCTACCGGGACCTGCTGGACCAGCAGTGGGCCGCCAGGATGGCCAACGGCCGCGGCCTGGGATTCGCCGACATGATGGTCAAGCACCTGGAACGGCAGGCCGGAATGCCGGCGGAGGCGGTTGATGGCGGCAAGCCGCTCCCCGCCCCGGCCTTCATGCCCGACAGGGTGCTCCCCGCCGGCGGCGAGGGCGCGACGTCCACCGCCCCCGCGCGCGCGGGCGGCCGGGAGGAGGCGTCGCAGCCCCCGATCCAGGCCACCCAGGGCAAAACCGCGCCGGCTTCCGCCAGCGACCGCAAGCAAGCCTTCCTGGAATCCCTGCTGCCCCATGCCGAGGCGGCGGAAGCCGCCACCGGCGTGCCGGCCCGCTTCATCCTGGCCCAGGCGGCCCTGGAGTCCGGCTGGGGCGCGCGGGAAATCAGGGGCGCGGAAGGGCAGGCCAGCTTCAACCTGTTCGGCATCAAGGCGGGGCGGGGCTGGTCCGGCGAAACGGTGGAGGCCACCACCACCGAATATCGCCAGGGCCTGGCCATGAAGCAGAGCCAGCGCTTCCGCGCCTATGCCGACTACGGCGCCGCCTTCACCGATTACGCCAAGCTGCTCAGGAACCGCTACGGCGAGGCCTTGCGGGCGGGGGACGACGCCGGCGCATTCGCGCAGGGGCTGGCGCAAGGCGGCTATGCCACGGACCCGGCCTACGCCGGCAAATTGAAGGCCGTCATCGCCAGCGTGGCGATGGCGGGAGCGTGATGACAGAAGTCGTCAACCAGGAAACGCGCCGGGATGCCGCGCGCGTTTCCCCGCCCCCCCGGGGGCGGGATTAAGCGCAACAGGAGGTTGCCATGGGAACCGGAATACTGGGCATCGCCGCCTCGGGCCTGAACGCCGCCCAGGCGGGCATCCGCGCCACGCAGCAGAACATCGCCAACGTCAACACCCCGGGCTATCGCCGCCAGGAGATCACCCAGTCGTCACGGTTGCCCCAGTACACGGGTTACGGCTACGTCGGCAACGGCGTCGCCGTGGACCAGGTGCGGCACCAGTACAGCCAGTTCCTGGACAACGAGGTGCTGCTCAACCAGTCCCAGTATTCCCGCTACGCGGCGGCCTCGACCCGCTCGGCCATGGTGGACAAGCTGCTGGGCGGCGAGAACACCGGCCTCGACGCCAGCCTGAACCAGTTCTTCGCCGCCGCGCAGGAAGTGGCCAACGATCCCGCCAACAGCGCCACCCGCCAGAACCTGCTGGCGGCGGGCCAGAACCTGGCCGGACGCTTCAATACCCTGGCCGGCCAGCTGCTGGAACAGCGCGCGGCGACCAACGGCGACGTCCAGGCCCTGACCACCCGCATCAACGTGCTGGCGGGGCAGATCGCCCAGGCCAACGCCACCATCGCCCAGAGCCGGGCGGCCAACGGCCAGCCCGCCAACGACCTGGTGGATGCCCGCGACCAGCTGGTGGAGGAACTGAGCAAGCTGGTCGATGTCACCCGCCTGGACCGGGCGGACGGCAGCGCCGATATCTTCATCGGCGGCGGCCAGACCCTGGTATTGGGCTTGTCGGTCTACAAGCTCGAGATGGTGCAGAGCGCCGGCGATCCCGCCGTCCACGACCCGGCCATCAGCCAGCAATCCCAGCGCTACGCCAGCGTCATCGCCGATCCCACCTCCCGGCTGGTGGCCGCCGGCGCCTCCAGCCTGGCGGGCCAGGTGTCGGGCGGGGAACTGGGCGGCGTGCTGGCGTTTCGCGACGGCGTGCTGCTGCCCGCCCTGCGGGACCTCGACCGCATCGCCCTGGTCACCGCCAGCGCGGTCAACAACGTCCACCGCGGCGGCCTGGACTACAACCTGGCCGCCGGCGGCGATTTCTTCGCCAACCCGGTGGTGTCCCAGGGCGCGACCCTGGGCGAGTTGAACCTGACCGTCACCGACGATTCCCTGCTGGACCCCGTGGGCTACGACATCGCCCTGGGGGGCGCGGGCTATGCCGTGACCGAACTGTCCACCGGCACGGTCACCAACTACGCCAACCTGGCCGCCCTCAACGGCGCCGGCCTCGGCTTCACCCTGGCCGCCGGCGTGCCGGCTCCGGTGGCGGGCGAGAGCTGGAGCATCGGCAACCAGGCCCGGCGGATGGGCATGGCGATCACCGGCACCAGCCTGATCGCCGCCGCCGGCGCGGGCGCCGGCGGTCCCGGCGACAACCAGAACGCCCTCGCCCTGGGGGGGCTGCGGACCGCCGCCCTGCTCAATTTCAGCGGCGGCGCCTTCACCGATTCCCTGGGCGCCGCCTACAACAAGTCCGTCAACCGCACCGCCAGCCTGGCGGCCCAGGACGACTTCAACCGGGACGCCTTCGATACCCTGGTACAGTCCGCCGTGGATGCCCGGCAGAGCCAGGTGGGCGTCAACCTGGACGAGGAGGCGGTGAACCTGGTGCGCTACCAGCAGGCCTACCAGGCGGCGGCGCGCACCATGCAGATCGCCTCCAGCCTGTTCGAGGAATTACTGAATGTGGTTCGATAATCCCGGCAATCCGGGATCAGCGGGAGCCTGAATCATGCGCATCGACTCTGTGACCTTCTTCACCGCCAGCCTGGCCGGCATCCGCGACAACCAGTCCGCCATGGCCCGCCTCAACGAGCAGATCGCCACGGGGCAGAACTACCTGGCGCCCAAGGACGACCCCCTGGCCACCCAGAAAGTGCTGGACCTCGGCAACCGGCTCGCCGCCCGTACCCAGTACGCGGCCAACCAGACCAAGGCCGGACTGGCGCTGGAATACGAAAGCACCGTGCTCAACGAAGTGGAAAGCGCCCTGAAGAAGGCCCGCGCCCTGATCGTCGGCACCAGCCCGGCTTTCGATGCCCAGGCGCGGGATGTGCAGGCCCAGCAGTTGCGCGGCGTCTTCAATCACCTGCTTGGCCTGGCCAATACCCAGGACCCGTCGGGCAACTACATCTTCGCCGGCGACAAGACCACCACCCAGCCCTTCGCCAACGCCGGCGGCGGCATCCCGCCCGCGGGCGTGGTGACCAGCTATGTCGGCACCGCCAGCACCCGCGACGTGGAGGTGGACGCGGGCCGCAGGCTCCAGGTCAGCGACAACCTGGACACGGTTTTCCAGGCCGGCGGCGGGCCCGGCGTCGACCTGCTGCAGACCCTGGACGAGGCCATCGTGCGCCTGCCCCTGGACGGCGCCTTGCCGGGCGCCATCAACGACCAGGCTACCCTGGACGGCTACATCCAGACCCTGGACGACGCCATCAATGCCCTGGCCGGCATCCAGTACCGCATCGCCGGCGCCCAGACCGAACTGGCCGACCTGAGCGTCACCACCCAAAGCCTGCTGACCCTGGAAAGCAACGCCCTCGGCGACCTGCAGCAACTGGACCAGGCCACCGCCATCATGCAGCTGAAGACGCGGCAGACCAGCCTGGAAGCCGCGGAGCGGGCCTATGCCATGACCTCCAGCCTGTCCCTGTTCAGTTTCCTGAGTTGACGGCGCCGGGCCGAAGCCCGGCAGGCTGCCAGCCCGGATGTTTCATAAATTGACGCGCGCCAATTTATGAAACATCCGGGCTAGACTCGCCCCATGGATCTGGAAGACATTTTTTCGGGGGCGGGGCCCCTGGGCCGCGTCATTCCCGGGTATCGGCCCCGGGCCCAGCAAATCGAGATGACCCGGACCATCGCCCGGGCCCTGGAAAACCGGGAGCGGCTGGTGGCGGAGGCGGGCACGGGCACCGGCAAGACCCTGGCCTACCTGGTTCCCGCCATGCTGTTCGGCGGCAAGGTCATCATCTCCACCGGCACCAAGACCCTGCAGGACCAGCTCTTCCACCGGGACATCCCCGCCGTGCGCGAGGCCCTGGCCCGGCCGGTGACCGTCGCCCTGCTCAAGGGGCGCGCCAACTACGTCTGCCCCTACCACCTGGAGCGCAACCTGGCCGACGCCCGCCTGCGCAGCCGGGAGGAGGCCCTGCATCTCCAGGCCATCGCCCGCTTCGCCGCCCACACCGATTCCGGCGACCGCATGGCCTGCGGCGAGGCGCCGGAGGATTCCCCGGCCTGGTCCTGGGCCACCTCCACCCGGGACAACTGCCTGGGCGGCGACTGTCCCCACCACAAGGCCTGCTTCGTGCTCAAGGCGCGCAAGAAGGCCCTGGAGGCGGACCTGGTGGTGGTTAACCACCATCTCTTCTTCGCCGACGTCTGGCTCAAGGACGAGGGGGCGGGGGAACTGCTGCCGGCCAGCAACGCGGTGATCTTCGACGAGGCCCACCAGTTGCCGGCCACGGCCAGCCTGTTCTTCGGCGAGACCATCACCACCGGCATGCTGGTGGACCTGTGCCGGGACACCCGGTTGGAAGCCGCGGTGTCCGCCCCGGATTTCCCCGACCTGCCCAAGGCCGCCGGCGATCTGGAAACCGCCGCCCGGGAGGCGCGCCTGGGGCTGGGGCTCAACCCCCTGCGCCTGCCCGCCGCCCGGGCGCTGGAGCGGCGCGAATTCCTCGCCGCCGTGGAGGCCATGGCGGCGCGCCTGGCCAAACTGGACGCCCTGCTGGAAAGCCAGGCCGAGCGTTCCGACGAACTGGGCAAACTGCACGGCCGTTGCCGGGAGGCCGCCGACCGCCTGGAGAAATGGCTCACGCCCAGGCCCGAGTACGCCGCCGCCGGCATCGTGCGCTGGCTGGAAGCCGCCACCCACTCGGTGCTGTTCCACGCCACGCCGCTGAATGCCGGGGAACTGTTCGCCCGCCAGATCGAGGGCGACCCCCGGGCCTGGATCTTCACCTCCGCCACCCTCTCGGTGCGGGGGGACTTTTCCCACTACCTGCACGAGATCGGCCTGTCCGAACTGGAGGAGGGGGCTTCCACCGCCGTCTGGGACAGCCCCTTCGACTATCCCGGGCAGGCCATGCTCTACGTGCCGGAGGCCATGCCCGACCCCAACACCCCGGGCTACACCGAGGCCGTGGTGGAGGCCGCCTGGCCCCTGCTGCAAGCCAGCGGCGGCCGCGCCTTCCTGTTGTTCACCTCCCTGCGCGCCATGAACGAGGCCCACCGCATCCTGACCACCCGCATGGCGGAAAGCGGCGTTCGCCACCCGATCCTGCTCCAGGGAGAAAGGAGCCGCAGCGAATTGCTGGACGAATTCCGCGCCCTGGGCAACGCGATCCTGCTCGGCAGCCAGAGCTTCTGGGAAGGCGTGGACGTGGCCGGCGAGGCCCTGTCCCTGGTGGTCATCGACCGCCTGCCGTTCCAGCCCCCGGACGATCCCGTCCTGGCCGCCCGGGTCGATGCCCTCAAGCGGGCCGGCAGGAACCCGTTCCACGACTACCAGCTGCCCCATGCCGTCATCAGCCTGAAGCAGGGCGCCGGCCGGCTGATCCGGCGCGAGACGGATCGCGGCGTGCTGATGATCTGCGACCCCCGTCTCGTGGAGAAACCCTACGGCCGCCGCATCTGGCAGGCCCTGCCGCCCATGCGGCGCAGCCGGGTCAGGGCGGAGGCGACGGCATTCCTGGGCCGGCCGGTCCAGGATGGAGTCGAATGACGGCCATGGGCGCGGGGCGGCCCCCGGCCGCGCCGATTTCAGGGCCCGCCGCGCCCATGCCGAAACCCGAAAAAGGGTCTATTCTGGAATTGGGTTTCTTGTGATTTCATAAAGTTGCAAGAGATTCTTCAGGAGGGCGTCATGATCAGGCTCAGTTGCTGGATTGGGGCCATGGGGTGCAGGGTCACGGACCCGGTAGTGAAGAAGCCGGGCGAGGCGACTGGCGAGGCATCCTTGCTCAAGTGCTACCCGGTGGCGGAAGGTGAGAGGGGCCTGGAAATGGACACCCTGGCCTTCCCGAACGCCGCGCCCGCCCTCCTGGGCCATTTCCACCCCGAGGACACCGATGCCGATCGCGCTCCCACCCTGGATGAAATCCTCTTCGGTCGGGAACGGCGAGAGGGGTGCGGCGCCCGTCGCCGGCTCGGAGGGCGGTCCATGTTCCCGCCGGCGGGCTCCTCGGAGCGCGTGGCGGCCGCCGTCCATGATGCCCTTGTCGGCTGAGGCGCGGGGCCCGCGCCGGTGGGCCTGGCGCTGGGCGTGGCTGTTGCTGGCCGCGAGTGGCCTGGCCGGCGCGGCCCAGAGCCGGCATGTGCTGATCCTGCAAACCTCCCCCCTGGCCGGATTCCAGCATTACGCCGGGCGCGCGCTGTTTCCGCTGATGGGGGTGGGCGATCGCCTGCGCCTGTATCGCGAGCCCGCCAATCCCCACGACGACAAGGCGGTGAGGGTGGAGTGGCACGGCGCCCAGATCGGCTACGCGCCCCGCGCGGACAACGTGGACTTGGCGCGCCTGATGGACCGGGGGACGGCGGTGGAAGCCCGCATCCTCCACCTCCAGAACAGCCGGGATCCGTGGAAACGGGTCGTCATGGAAATTTACGTGCAGGAATCCGCGAGCCCTTGAGCGCCAGGGGCACTCCATGAGCACGCCTTGAGCGCCATCGGGCGCCAGGATGGGGCGGCTCCGGTAGAATCGGGCATCCCCACCGCGGCTTCCCAACTTGAAATTCATCGCCTTCGATACCGCCACGGAATGGTGTAGCGCCGCCCTCTGGCTGGACGGCGAATGCGCGTTCCGTGAAGTCCACGCCGGCCAGCGGCATTCCGACCTGCTGGTGCCCATGGTCATGGAACTGCTGGCCGAGGCCGGGCTGGCCCTGGGCGACCTGGACGGCCTGGCCTACGGCATGGGACCGGGCTCCTTCACCGGCCTGCGCATCGCCTGCGGCGTGGCCCAGGGCCTGGCCCTGGGGGCCGATCTGCCGGTGCTGGGGGTGTCCACCCTGGAAGCCCTGGCGGAGGAAAGCGGCGCGGAGCGGGTGGCGACCTGCCTCGACGCCCGCATGAACGAGGTGTACGCCGGCCTCTACGCGCGCCGGGACGAAGGCTGGCGGATCCTGGCCGGCCCCCTGGTCTGTCCCCCGGCGGCGGCGCCGCTTCCCCTGGAGGACGGTTACGTGGGCGCGGGCTCCGGGTTTTCCGCCTATCCCGCCCTGGCCGAGCGTTACGCCGGCCGCCTGGCCCGCGTCGATGCCGCCGTCATTCCCCACGCGCGGGCCATCGCCCGCCTGGCGGCGCCCCGCCTCGCCCGGGGCGAGGGCTTGCCGGCGGAAGCCGCCGAACCCCTGTATATCCGCGACAAGGTCGCCCTGAAGATCGCCGAGCGGGCCGCCCTCCAGCCATGAGCGCCGTCCTCAAGCCCCTGGAGTTCGATTTCCGCCCCATGGCCCGCCAGGACCTGGACAGCCTGGTCCGCATCGAGCGGGCGGCCTACCCTTACCCCTGGACCCTGGGCAATTTTCGCGACTGCCTGGACGCGGGTTATTCCTGCTGGGTGGCGGAAATCGACGGCCAGCTGGCCGGCTACTGGATCATGATGCTGGCGGTGGGCGAGGGACACATCCTCAATTGCTGCGTCGCCCCGGACTGGCAGGGTCGCGGTTTCGGTCGCCACCTGGTGGAGCACCTGATGGACACCGCCCGGGATCACGGCGCGGAATTCCTGTTCCTGGAAGTGCGGCCTTCCAACACCGTCGCCGTGGGGCTCTACAGGCGGCTCGGCTTCGAGACCATCGGCGTGCGCAAGGGCTATTACCCGGCCGACCAGGGCCAGGAGGATGCCCTGGTCATGAGGCGGGATCTGTGAGCCCGGGCCGCCAGGAGCGGCTCGAGGCGCTCGGCCTGTGGCCGGTCTGGCGCCTGCGCGCCGCCCCCGTGGCGGAGCCGGAGCCCGGGTCCGCGCGGGATCCGGAACCCGCCCTCTCGGACTCCCCCCCCGCCATGCCGCCTTCCCCGGCCCCGGACCTGGACTGGGACGCCCTGGGCGCGGCCGTGAAATCCTGCACCCGTTGCCCCCTGGCCCGCACTCGCACCCAGGGCGTGCCCGGGGTGGGCGACCCGAATGCCGAATGGCTGTTCATCGGCGAAGCCCCCGGCGCCGACGAGGATCGCCTGGGCGAGCCCTTCGTCGGCCAGGCCGGCAAGCTGCTGGACGCCATGATGGCCGGCATCGGCCTGCGCCGCGGCCGCAACGTCTACATCGCCAACATCCTCAAGTCCCGCCCGCCCGGCAACCGGGATCCCAGGCCGGAAGAAGTGGAAGCCTGCCTGCCCTACCTGGAACGCCAGATCGACCTGATCCGGCCCAAGCTCATCGTCGTGCTCGGCCGCATCGCCGCCCAGACCCTGCTGGTCAGCGACACGCCCATCGGCAAGCTGCGCGGCCACGTGCACCAGTACCGGGGCGTGCCCATGGTGGTGACCTACCATCCCGCCTACCTGCTGCGCAGTCCGGCGGACAAGGCCAAGGCCTGGGAAGACCTGGTGCTCGCCCGCCAGACCATGGCCGACTTGAAACACGGCGCCGCGCCTTGATATTCGGCTTGAATTTCCCAGGAGGAACCCATGCGTAAACTGCTGCTCGCCTTCGCCGCCCTGTTGACCGCCCTCGGCCTGTCCGGCTGCGGCTACAACACCCTGCAATCCCAGGACGAGGCCATCAAGGCCGGCTGGTCGGAGGTACTCAACCAGTACCAGCGCCGGGCCGACCTGGTGCCCAACCTGGTGAATACGGTGAAGGGCTACGCCGCCCACGAGGCCAGGGTGCTGACGGAAGTCACCGCCGCCCGCGCCAGGGTGGGCCAGATCGCCGCCACCCCGGAACTGGTCAACGATCCCGCCGCCCTGGAGAAATTCCAGGCCGCCCAGGGCGAACTCACCGGCGCCCTGTCCCGCCTGCTGGTGGTGGCGGAGAACTACCCCCAGCTCAAGGCCGATGCCGGCTTCCGCGACCTGCAGGCCCAGCTGGAAGGTACCGAGAACCGCATCACCGTGGCCCGCAACCGCTACATCAAGGCGGTCCAGGACTACAACGTGACGGTGCGCTCCTTCCCCAGCAACCTCACCGCCATGGTGTTCGGCCACCAGACCAGGGCCAACTTCACGGTGGAAAACGAAAAGGCCCTGGCCGCGCCGCCCAAGGTGGACTTCGGCGGCGAGGCCCCCGCGCCTTCAGGCGGCGCGCCGGGCTACCAGTAAGCCCGCACGACGGGGCCCCACCGCCGTCATTGCGAGGAGGCGACGCCGACGCGGCAATCCGGGAGGGTTGAGCGCCCGTCCCCGCCACGCCGCCCGCCTGCCCTGGATCGCCACGCCCCTTCGGGGCTCGCGATGACGGTAGGAGAGGTGAGGGGCTCGCGATGACGATAGAGAGGTGCTGGGCTCGCGATGACGATAGAGAGGTGCTGGGCTCGCGATGACGGTAGGGGTTGCGGGGCCGCGATGACGTTAGGGAAGCGGGCCTGGCGATAACGGCAGAAGCCGTCATTGCGAGGAGGCGAAGCCGACGCGGCAATCCAGGAGGGCGGAGCG
>WBZT01000234.1_pt1 | contig 46625 bp, 36 predicted proteins | sample 5204241 | NCBI WGS metagenome assembly WBZT01 (sample SAMN12344358, study PRJNA552823) | activated sludge metagenome | biome: Activated sludge suspended growth; feature: Nitrification reactor; material: Wastewater; isolation source: activated sludge from nitrification reactor of wastewater... | reverse complement strand
CCACGCCCGCCGAACTGGCCGCAACACAGGCGTTGATCGTTCCCTGCACGATCCGGAATTCGCGCTCAACGAGTAATGGAGATTGAGGAAACCCGATCCGGCGCTGCTCGCGCTCGTCGAGTTTGAGTCGGTTGAGCTTGTCCAGGTAAGCCGGATCATGCACGAGCGCGGCAATTTCATCCGGACATCGTTCCGGAGCGTCGAGGTCGTCCGCGGTGATAACACCTTCCAGCAATAACTGCTGCGGTATCCAGTCATACTTCGCCATCGGGAACCGATGTCCCGATGGTAAAGGATGCGCATAGATCGGTGCGTACGAAACGTGCAACACGGTTCAGCGAACGGACAACCGCCGGTAGAGGGAGATCAAAGGCGCGAGGTGGTCCGGCTGGACGAACACCTTGCGTTCCGAATTGTTCAAGACCGCTTCCAGGGCTGTTGCCAGGGCATCGACTTTTCCCGACGGAAAGATCGTGACACCGGTCGGACGCGGTGCGACATCACTGGCAATGACGGGCACCCCGGCTGCCAGCGCTTCCCGAACCGCGAGGGCATCACCATCCGATCGGGTCGGACGCACATACACCGTGACCCAGGGTAAGATGGAAGGCAGGTGAATCTCTTCTTCGGGGTACCAGCAATCGATTCCTGCTGTCCGCAGTTGCTGCAACAGTGGCTCATAGGTTGCCCGCATGGTACCGGCAGGGTCCAGGAGCACGATACATGTTCCTTCCCGGACGGCATCCGGAAAATTCAGCGCGGCTTGCAGCAACAGGTCAAAACCGTAAATATCCCGGCCATACAACATCGATGGTCGCCCCGGAAGATGAAAGGCGCTGGAGAGCATTACATGCCGGTATCCTTGCAGGCGCGCGGCCACACCGGCGCCAACACCGGAACGCGGACGGGAAGGCAGATAAGCAGGAATCACCTGCACCCGTTCTTCCGGAATGCGTACGTCTTCCAGAGCGCCCGGGGTGACGAGCACCACCTGATGGGCAAGCCGCATCGTCCACCGCGTATCAAAGCGCTGCAACTCCCGGCTGTTGTGGTGCGTGTACACGAGCTTCTTTCCGCTCATGCGTGCCCAACATGCGATCAGCAATTTGACCGGATGCGCAAGATGTAAGTGCACGATCTCTGCTTTCCGGAAATAATGAAGTAAGGCGACGAAGCCTGTAGCACGGCGTTCTTGTCCGATGAGCACCCTTTTGCGGAAGTCAGCAATGATGAAACGGAAAGGACCCGCGCCGGCATGTGCTGCCAGGCGTTCGAGATGGGTGGACACGCCTCCGCGGGGAGGGGCGACAGGCCCGACCAGCATCACCAGGTGTTGACTGCGTTCCGGCAACAGTTCGGCCGCGAGATCTTCATAACGGATCGCGACACGATTGGCGTGAAAGTCCTTTACCGCATCTTGCAACACATTCGAAGGGATCGGTGAACGCAGCGTCTTCTTGATTGCCTGTGCCAGCGCGGCATCATCACCAACGGGAACGAGCTCACCGTAAATCCGGTCGCCTTGTCGAAGGATTTCGCCGGAACCTCCCGGACAATCGGTGCTGACGACCGGGCAACCCAAGGCCATGGCCTCGATAAGCGCTAACGGCATTCCTTCATAGTCGGAACAGAGGACGAACAAGTGACTTTTCCGGATCCAGGCGTAGGGGTTACTAACCGCGCCCGGCAAATCGACGATGTCGTCCAGACCCAGTTGCGTGACGAGACCTTTCAACCTGTTCCGTTCAGGTCCATCGCCCAGGATGATACAACGCAACTTGACCTCGTCACGAAGACGCGCAATCGCCTTGAGCAGTAAGGGAAAGTTCTTACTCTCCACCAGGCGGCCAACCGCGACGATGACGCGCGTTCCGGACCTGAAGTAAGGGTGATCGACAGCTTCGTTGCTGAGGGAAGCGAGTTCATCGGTGACGGCGGGATTCGGAATGGCGCGTATTAGCAGACCGGCCGCCGGAAATGCCTTTCGGAGACTTTCAGCCGATGCTTCGGACACAGCTGTCCAGGCTGCGATTCTTTTCCAACTGCCTTTCAACCACCGCTTCAGCAACCAACCCTTCCAGCCTTGTCGTCGCAGGTTATCATCGAGCGAGCTCTGTTCATTCAGGATGAGCGGAACCGGCTGCTTCAACCGGCTGTTCGCACGGAGGACGGCCCATTGCATATGATTCTGAACGGCCACCAGCAGGTCGGGCTGAAGTCGTTCCAGCAGGATGGTCAGTGAGGGCCCCGCCCTGCGTGCACGGTCGACGGGAAGCACGTGCACAGCTACAGCGGGATTCAATTGCTCACGCAGGGTGCCATCCTCATGCAAGAGCACAAGGCTGACGCGATGTCCGCGACGTATCAGTGCATTGGCCAGGTTAAGGGTAGCGCGCTCCGCACCACCGGTACGCAGGGATCCGAGCACGAAGGTCCAATGCAACTGATTCATGCTTTGACTTCCTCCCTCCGTTCCTTATCAAAGAGTTCCCACATGCGTGTGCCCAACAGCATACCAAGACCTATGGAAAACGATTTATGATAGAAGCTGTGGTAGAAAAGGAAGATCATCGGTATCATCAATGCGAAAACAAAGATGGCGGACTTCCTCCGGTCGCCTTCGATCCGCGTGTCTACGGCCCTGGCGTACTCCCGTATCAGCAGAAAGAAGAGGATCAGCGCCGGCAAACCCCAATAGATCCACACCTGAAAGAATGCGTTGTGTGCGGCCGCTGCCACTTGCGGTGAGAACCGATCGGTAATCCCCGAAGCGACCGCCCATCCATCCCAGTAATGCCCGGATCCAACACCCGTCAGAACATAGTCGTCGAAGTTACGCAGCACCGCTCCATAAACCCTTGTACGGGAATCCTGTTCCTGCAATTCAGAAAAACGCATGAGTGAACCTAGCCGCACCCAGACAACCTCCGGCACGACCACGATCAGGAATACCAGAAGGGTGAGTGCCGGAATCACCCAACGGCGAAGGCTGAAACCCGAACGCCACAGGAACACGAGCATGGAAGCGAAGAAGATGACAGCGCCGGTCCGGCTGGCTGGAAGGAAGACACCCAGTATGGAAGGGAACGTCAGCGACAGCAAGAGTACCTTTTTCCAGGTTTCCCGTTCGAAGTAAGACCAGATGATCCCGATGATGGCTCCGATGGAAGAGAAATAAGAGATATCATTGAGGTTGCCGCGCAGGTAAAACTCCTCAAAGGCCTGTAGTCGAACACGGGAAGCATCGTAAAAACCATCCGCCGAAAACTGGTGGAGGATGTTGAATGTACCGGTGATCAGGATCACCGATTGCAAAGCGCTGGCCAGGACGAAGGTGAAGAGCGCGATGTCGAATGCGACCAGGTCCCGGCAAAGTACCGCGATACAGAAAATGCCGATGGTCATGTTTAGGAATCGCGTGATGAAATCATAGGTCGGGTCCGGGTGCAGGTTCTCCATGAACAGACACGTCAGCGCGAATAAGAGGGAAACGATAAAGTATCGGCTGGACAATTGTCTGAGCAGGCTGCGCCCCCTGTAAAAACTCAGGTACGCCAGCGTGAACGCGAAGAGGAGAAACGGAGTGCTCGCCCTTCCGACAAAGGGCAGATTGGCTTCGAAGTAGATGCTGAAAACCAGCAGGAAAATCAACAAGCGGTCGAACCAGGTGGATCGAATGGATAAATCCGGTGCGGCCGCAGACTCTACAAGCATCTTGCCGCTAAGTTAGTCAAAAGCGACGGGCGTTGTTCAGACGGAAGCCACCAGGTCGAGCTTACGCCGCAGGTACGTGTAACCCAAAAGATTCAGGGCAATCAGCGCGGTTGAAGTAGCGATCGCCGCGCCGGTCATGCCGAAGGACGGAATGAGCAACCAACTCAGCGTCAACTGAACGAGAAAAGCAACCAGATTAAATAAAACAAAAATGCGGTGATGCCCGGTCATGCTCAACACACCGCCTACCATGCCGGTAGCTGCATTGACCGCCTGACCGGCGAGCAGGATCACCAAGGGCAAATAGGCATCCCGGAACGAATCGCCAAACCAACCCAACAGCATCTTTCCCGCGATTGCCAGTAACAGAATCACCGGCACGGAGATCAACAATATCTGACGGCTCGCCTGTCGCAGCATTTCCTGCAAGGCTCTTTTCTTTTCCTGTTGGAACAAGGCCGCGATACGGGGCATGTAAACAAAATCAGCGGCCGACAATCCCAGCGCTACGAGCGATGCCATGCGGGCGGCTGCTCCATAGTATCCGGCCTTGGTATGGTTGAGCAAATGTCCTACATACAGTACGTCCGCTTGTTTCAGGGCCAGGTTGAGCAGCGTCGCCACCAGGAAACTGGCGGCTACCGGCATCCAGGTCTTGCGCTCGAACTCCGGCTCAGCCTGATCAAGGCGACGATGCACGTATCGGTTGAGCCAGCGGTTGAGCACTATACTGACCAATATGCCGCAGAGGATATACAGGGCAAAGACCGCGTCGGCCGTCAGCCTTCCATACTTATAGTAATGCAGGAGTGAAGAGATCCCAAGCAAGACCGGCAACATCAGGTACACCGGAACCATGGCCAGGTTCGTACGCTGCAAGGATCGCAGTACGGCACTACCCTGATAAATGAACGCAAGGATGGGTAAAAGGAACAAGGACCAGAAGAAACCTTCCGCAAAGCTCACGGAACTTTTCTTAGCGGTAGTCAACAGGAAGATGAATGCTATCACCGCACATACAATCGCCATGATGGTGATGAAGCGAAACGAGAACTTCAAAAAGCCCTGAGCCTTGGAGAAGGACTTTGCCTTGAACAGGGAAGGCAGGAACCGCAGCGCGGCCGTATCAAATCCGAAGATGCTGACGACCAGCAAGACGTTCAACCAGGCTTGTATGACGGTAAAATCACCGAAGCCCTTCGGGCCCATGAGCCGGGCCAACAATACCTGCAAGAGGTAGATCAGGCCTAAACCTGAAACCCGCAGCAGCAGTGTATTTCGGACGTTGGGCGATATCATCAGCAATCAAACGAAGAACCCGGTCCTTACCGGATCGGGTTCGGGACGGTGAATTCGAGCGAACCGTACCTCACCATCAACGGGCGATGCCGCAGAAGTCGAGGATGATCTTACCGCTACCGGGATCAAGATTCCGGAATTCCTTGTGCGCGACGAGGTAGACAATGATATCCGCCTCTCCGACAGCCTTGAGCGTATCGGTGATCTCAAGTTCCGGGTGTTTGCGGAGATTGGGTTCCACGGCCATTACCCGGAATCGTTCCTTTTCCAGATCATGAAAGATCTCCAATGCCGGAGATTCACGAAGATCGTCGATATCGGGTTTATAGCTCAGACCCATGCAGGCTATCACCGGCGCCCGTCCGTTCTTTTTCTTGAACTCGTTCGCCTGTGAACGGATCTTCTTCAATACCCAATCCCGCTTGTTATTGTTGATCTGACGGGCGAGCCGGATGATGCGCGCATCGGATGGGAATTCAGAAACAATGAACCACGGATCGACCGCAATGCAGTGCCCCCCGACACCCGGCCCGGGGCGCAGGATCTTCACCCGTGGGTGCTTACTGGCAAGGTCGATGAGTTCATTCACATCGATCCCGGCTTTATCGCAGATGATGGAGAGCTCGTTCGCGAAGGCGATGTTCACATCGCGGTAGGCGTTCTCTACCAGTTTGCACATCTCGGCGGTCTTTGAGTTGGTCTTGTGCAAATTCCCTTTCACGAAGCGCCCATAAAACCGGACGGCCGCGTCGGTCGAAGCGGAATCGATACCACCGATCACCCGGTCGTTCTGCTGCAATTCATAAATGACACTACCCGGCAAAACACGTTCCGGGCAATAGGCGATGTGGATTTTTCCCTTGAGTTCGGGTCGATCCTTGAAAATGAGCTTTGCCATCTTCTCCGTCGTCCCGACCGGACTGGTGGATTCGATGATGAACAGGTTCCCGGCTCGCAACTGCGGCAGGATCATACGGGTTGCTTTCTCGACATAGGCGAGGTCGGGCTCGTGGTCGCCTTTGAAAGGCGTGGGTACTGCGACGAGAAACACATCGGAGCTCTTCACACTGGTACTGGCAACCAGCAAACCCTTTTGTACGGCATAATGCACAAGGCCTTCGAGGTCGGGTTCCACGATGTGGATCTTTCCTTTGTTGATCGTATCGACGACCTTTTTGTTGACATCCACCCCTTGCACCGGAATTCCCTTGCTCGCGATCAAAGCCGCGGTCGGAAGTCCGATGTACCCCAAACCCATGATTGTTACCTGCGCAGACATGCTATTCCTTCAATAGGATCCGGAGACCCCGTTTATCAAATCAATTCGTTTACTTTTTCCACGATCTTCCTGCAGGCCGTGCCGTCTCCGTAAGGATTGACAGCTTTGGCCATGCGTTCATACTCCGTTTGATTAGTGAGGAGTTTGTGCAATTCCGTTTCGATCAATTCACGGTCAGTACCCACCAGTCGGGCCGTACCCGCATCCACACCTTCCTGCCGTTCGGTGACGTTGCGCATCACCAGGACCGGTTTCCCAAGCGCCGGAGCCTCTTCCTGAAGTCCGCCCGAATCGGTCAGCACGACCGACGAACGGTTCATCAACCAGATGAAGTGCGGATAATCGAGCGGGCTGATCAGGTGAACATTCTCCAATCCTTGCAGGATCCTGTTGACCGGGTCCTGCACATTGGGATTGAGGTGTACCGGGTAAACGAATTCCACATCCGGATGGGCGATCGCGGTATTCCGGATCGCATGGCAGATCTGCTCAAAGGGTGCGCCGAAACTCTCCCGGCGGTGGCCGGTGATTAAAACCAACTTCCGGTCAAGGTTGACCCCGTTAAAGGCGGCACGAAAAAACGCTTCGCCTTTCGGTCGCAAGAGATCAAGACCCAGAAACAAAGCATCGATCACGGTATTCCCTACGTTGAAAACCTGTTGGGTGATCCCCTCCGCCGCCAGGTTCCGGTTCGATTGCTCCGTTGGTGTGAAGTGAATATCCGCCAGATGTCCCGCCATGATCCTGTTCATTTCTTCAGGATAGGGCGCATACTTATCCCCACTGCGCAGACCCGCTTCCACGTGAGCGACCTTCACCTTTTTGTAATAAGCGGCCAAGGCTCCAATGAAAGAAGTCGTGGTATCGCCTTGTACAAATACAAGGTCCGGTTTCGCATCATCGAAAACCTGTTGCAAGGCCTTCAGGCCATCGGCTGTTACGTCGAACAGGGTCTGATTCGGCCGCATGATGTTCAAGTCATAGTCGGGTCGGATCGAGAAGAATTGCAACACCTGGTCCAGCATTTCCCGGTGCTGCGCCGTCACGGCAACCTTGACGGTGAACCCGGGTCGCCATTGAAATTCACGGATCAGGGGAGCCAATTTGATGGCTTCCGGACGAGTTCCGAAGATGAATAACAGGCGTTTACCGGGTGACATGAGTAGATTCCGGACCTAAGTCCGGGACTTACCTTATACCAAAAGCAACGGTCAGGGTTGCACTATTTCAGTGCAGAATCGCTGATTTTACGCCGCAAAAGCCAGTACGGAAGCTGAGAAAAGAGCAATCCCATCAGAAGGGTAATCAGAAAGGTTTGAGATGGCGACCCGATTCCCGAAGCGAACACGGTGAAGGATAAAAAGCCCAGGTTCACCACGAACAAGGTCAGGCTGACACGCCGATGTGACCAACCGAGTTCCAGCAATCGGTAATGGATATGGTAACGATCCGGTGAAAGGGGCGACTTTCCGGCAAACACGCGCAAGGTGATTACCCGAAGCAGGTCAACGACCGGTACAATCAACAAGCCCAGGAGAATCGAAGGCAGCTGGCCGGCCGGGAGAAAATCCAGGTCAGGTGATAAAGCAAGCATCCGAATGGAAAAAACCGCGAGCAGAAGCCCAACCGGTAAAGAGCCGGCGTCCCCCATAAAGATCCTGGCGGGTTGCATGTTGAACGGAAGGAAACCAAGCAGTGCGCCGGCTAAGGACGCAGCCATCAGCGCGAATAATTGATCACCTGCCAGGGAGAAGATGGCTACGAATGCAATCGAGGCCATGCCGCTCAGCAGTGCTGCTAAACCATCCGCGCCGTCGATGAAGTTAAAGGCGTTCATCACAAAAAGGACAAAGAGGACGGACAATGCAACGGACAGTCCGCCATCCAACAGATGCATCCCCAACAAGCCATTCAAGTCATGCAACCGGTAACCGGCAGGTACGACTACGATCAAGGCTGCAACACCCTGGCCGGCGAGTTTGAGCTGTGGCCCGAGCGGCAGCAGGTCATCGCGCAGTCCCATCAGGAAAACCACCAACAAGGCTGTCAGCAGGAAAAGTTGTTCAGGGACAAACCAGGGAGCAGACCAGAACAATACGGCAAGGAGAAACGAGGAGACAATGCCAAGGCCGCCCAGGAGGGGAATGGGCCGCTGATGCAGTTTTCGCTGGTCGGGCAGATCAACAAATCCACGTTGCTGCGCGATCCGGATCAGGACCGGCATGGCAGCCAGCGCAAGGACCAACGCTGTCAGGAAAGACTGAAACACGACCATTCGGGATACGAAGGTAAAGCAACGGAATCAAAGTGGATGTTAAAGTGAAAAGTACCGGACAACACTAAAAATCGAAGTAGTGCTGATCCAGGCTGGTACGCAAACCGAAGAATACCAATTGTGTTGCCTGTGTGCCGTCGTCGTTGGATCGTTCCCGTTGGGTCAGTCCGGCTTCAAGCACCAATCCCGTTGCGGGGTTGATGCAATAGGTCAGCTTCCCGGTGAAGGCGGTGAGGTTGGTGCGCAGGCCCTGGTACATGCGGTTCCCATATTCACCCTGACGCGTCTCATAACTTTTGAAAATGTCGTTACCCAAATTACTGGTTCCGGTATCCTGTCCGGTAACCGCGTATTGGAACCGCACTTCAACTCCGAAAGAACGCCAGCGGTAATTGGCAAAAGCCAGCAACTCCGTAAAGTCAGCTCCCAACGGATGGGCCAGCGGCTGGTTTGCATGCGTGTAATCCTGAAAATTCGTTCGATGCTGGTACGTGAACGGGCGCACAAAATTGATCTCCGACTGAAATCCCAGTGCAGGAACGCCGAACAGATCGAATCCCTTATAACCGAATTGAAGTCCCTGTTTGTTTCCCCACCATCCCTTGCCGGCCCTCACCTCGTCCAACAGGAATTCGTCGAGGAGCAACTGCCCGTAGACGACATGGCCCTTGTGGATATTCCAACGGACATTGAGACCCAGCAGTGCATTGTCAGGTGAATCCAGCGAATTCTCCACAGGGCGCAGGAAGAGCATCGGATTCAGGTAATGCAGTTCAAATCCGCGATATGCCGCAGGCTTCCATAAGACACCCTCAAACAAACTCAGGTTCAAACGATTCTTCCGACCGACATTGACACTCAGGTAGTGGATGGTAGCGTACTTTCGAAAGTATCCCGAATTGTCGTCGTGCGGTTCCCGCATATTCTGCAAGACGGTATAATAAACGGCATAACGGAATTTCCAAAAAGACATTTGGGCACGAAAAAACGGATAACTGTAGGCATTGTCTGACAACAACAACGAACGATAACCATCACCCAGAAAGTTCTTATCGGTAGCCAGCAGGAAATCGAAATGCTCGTTCAACCGATAACCGAGGCCGCCAACCGCCTGACTAAAATCAAATGTTTCCGATTCGAGGAACTTCACTTTTCCCTGACCCGGCACAACCGAGTCCCGCCTTACCAGACTGTCGATATAATTCACGAATCGCTCCTGATTCTCGTAGAAGCGCGTGTAGAAATAGAATTTGTCCTTATAGTCGCCTTGCACCATCACACCACGCGTGTTGGTGAATACATTTCGGCCCTGCTCCTGTTCCCGTCCCATTCGAAGGTTGACAATCGGATCAATGTCCAATCGAAAAACATCTTGCCGTACCTGGAATAGATGTTCCTTCCGGAGCTTGCGCCCGAACCAGGTCGATAGCCATCGCGCATCCCTGCCATGATACTGCCGCAATGAATCATACGGCATGATGTTCCGAAGCTCGCATGCCATATATGGCCTGACGGAAGTATAGAACCCGGTAGTGTCAACGGAAAGGAACCCTCCGGTCTGTATAGCCCAATCCCGGTGCATGGGTGATAAATACTCCTGTGCCTTCAGCGGGAGCAGGCTTACATAGAGCGGGATAAAAGCCAAAAGGAATCGCAGGCGCATGCTGTAAGGTAGATAAATCAACGGAAAAGTTCCTCGTGCCGGAAGACGGGCCGATCCGACCAATCGATCGTCCGGTCAGCTGTTTCGATGGATGTGAATTCGAAGTCCAGTATGTACTGCCTGAATTTCGCCGGTGCCGAGCGTAAGCCCGTATAGGACATCCACTGGCGCTTTACCGGCAATGAAGACAATACCGGCTGGTCCGGATCGAAATCGCGCGGATGGAAATAGGTCATCGTATAATCGGCACGCGCAGTAAATCGTCGGATCAGCGGATACGGCAATAACCGGAAGTATCCACCTCCGCTGAATACTAATCTACGACCTGCTATGGTTTGATACATCAGCGGAAACTCCCGGATCTGCCAACCGTCTCCCTGAACGATAAACGGCTTGCTCCATTGCGCTCCCGGAAGTCCGCCATGATTGCGGGCAGCCGGGAAGATCGATGCATCGATTTCAATTCCCGCATGAGCAAGCTCTTCGAAAAACCAGGGCGTGGCTTTCGTAACAGAGAAGCCTCCGGCCCGATAGACCGATACGTCACGACCGATGGCCTGTCGGATGCATTCCAGACACCTGCGTGTATCCTCGCGAAAACTTTCACGATCGGACCTGTACACTAACTGGTGGGCATATCCGTGTGCGGCTATATCATGTTCCGCAGCGATCCTACGGACCAGTTCCGGATATCGTTCCGCCACCCAGCCCAGCACGAACCAGGTTGAACGGACCTTCCTTTCACGCAACCAGTTCAGGATGCGCTCGGTATTCCGCTCGATGCGGGATGGGAAGGAGATCCATTGTTCCGGTCGTTCCGTTTCCGGATGGTCCAGGATGTGGTACCAGTCTTCCAGATCGAATGTCAGTAGCCGCAACGAGGGTTTCACAAGACGTCGTAGTCCCCAAAAGTAAGAAACCACGACCGCAAGTCCGTCGGAATCCCAGAACTGGACTGAGGGGTGTGGGTACGCAGGATCATATTCAGGGGTTGAGGTAAAAATCGTACCGGCACACGATAAAATCCTTCAGCGATCAGTTGATCTGCTTCCTCCGATGCAGGGACGGCTGCAGCGACAACGGTTTCGAGACCCGATGCCTGAAATCGTCCGATGGCAAAACGGAATAGCTCTGCCAGCGCCGACATCGTATCGGGGAGGCATCCGAAGTCTACCAACACGCCACTGCGGAAGCCGGACAATTCGAGTGCGCGTATGACGACGAACCCCAGCATATGTGTCCGACCAGGATCGGTGATGCGGAGAAAACGATAGTGGCGCGTCGGGCACTGTTGGTACCGCCACATTAAATAAGCCGATGTGCGGTGGGTGGTCGCCAGTTTGCTTTCATGAAAATGCCGGAAGAACGTTTCGGACAATGCCCCCGGTTCCCATTCTTCAATACAGTATTCTTTGCTCCGGTAGAGACAAGGAGACGGTAAGGCAATGGGAAGGTCGGAACCCTTCCGCTTTCTGGTACGACTTACCAATCGCCTGGCGATACCCGACCATCGCAAGGGCATTGCCAGAAATTCGAGATTGCCCAGAGACCGGAATTCCAATCGTCCGACAAAGCCCGAATGCGATTGCCTGTTCGGAAAACCAATGGTGAATGTCAGTCCCTCCTGTTGACAGGCCAAATAGGTTGCTTCTGCGAGCCGAACAAACCAACCTTCGCCCCGATGCATCGGATCCGTCAGCGTATTGATCGATAGCGATCCCTTTACAGGTGCTCCGTTGATCCAATAAGTATGCGGAATAACCAGATACTGAGCTGCGACGCGTTGATCCGACTGCCCAAGATGCAGCAGAACTGGGCCATCCGGATTCCTGCGATATTGCCAATCAAGGTAATCCTCGCTGGTCAGTTCCTGCCCTGGATAAGTGGTCGCTGCAAGACGAAGGAGGGGCGCCAGGCTATCCCCGACTCTCCAACGAGCGATCTGATCGGCATTCATCGTCCCGCAAGTTCGAACAATTCCAAATACTGGTCCACAATCCGTTCCCAGCTATAGCGCTCCTGAGCCAGTTGCAACATTTGCAGGCGTGCAGCCTGTCGCTGTCCGGCAGATTGTTGTTCCAGTTCAATCAGCTTCGACGACAGTTCCTTGTCGCTCGAGAAGTAAATTGCTGCGCCAGCCGTTGTCTCCCGGTTGAACGGATTATCATGGCAAAGACAGATTGCCGCAGTCGCCATCGCCTCCACCAGGGCCGGATTCGTTCCACCTACCGAATGTCCATGCAGGTAGGCGAAAGCATGAAAGCGCAGGGCCGCCAATACCATCTTGTCATACACCGGGCCGGTAAACAAGATCCTCTCCCGATCCGCCTGGCTTAAAAAATCATAGAGCATTTCTTTCCCGGTGGACCCTACGATGACCAGATGCTTCGGGGTACCTGAATCGGACCATGCACGCGCTATCATGGCCAGGTTATTCTCCGGCACCGGTCTGGCCACCACGAGGTAATACTCGCCAGGCACGAGCGATTCCGGCAACAGCGAACGATCAGCAACAGTCACGATATCCGCTCCATACATGATCGTACGCAGCAAGCCCTTATGCTCCAACTCCTCACGCCAAAAAGCGGTGACGGCCGCCGAATCTGAAACGACCGGGGCGGAACTACGACACAACAATCTCTGCGCTTTCCGAACATACCATTTCTTCAAGCTGGAAAATTTGTCCCGAAGATGCTCCAGTCCGTCGACGTGCGTGATGCGAACGCCTTCCTTCATTGGATAGAGCGAATAGAATGGCGCTCCCCCCACTCCACAGACCAATACGCGATCAAATCCCTGCCTGGAAAGTCGAAGACTTTCGAGGTAGAACAGTACTGGGTGATCCTGCTTCTGAAAGCGGGTAGGAATTCTTTTAATTCCCTGCCACCGATCATGCCCCGAACCGGAATTTCCCAGCACGGTTACTTGATGACCAAGCGCATGAAGTCCGAGCGCAAGACGCTCGGCAAGTGTTTCAAAACCGCCATAGGCTGCGGGGATGCCGCGGGTACCCACGATCGCGATGCGCATCATGCCAGCAAGTTGGAAAATTCCCGTGCAATATCCTTCCAATTATGGTCGCGCACCAATCGCTTGCGACCACCCTCCGACAAGGATGAACGGAGTGAACCGTCATCCTTCAAACGCATGATGGCCTTCATGAGGGCTTGTCGATCACCTGCCGGAACGAAGAGCGCGTCCGACCCCTCCGCTGCCACCTCCCGAAATGCAGGCAGATCGGAAAGTACTACTGGTAATCCTTCACACCAGGCGCGGAGCAAGACTCCGCTCTGGTAGACACGACTGTATGGCAAGACAACAACATCGGCAGACTGGAAAAACGAACTGACCGCTTCGGGAGGAATTGAATGAAGAAAAAGTCGAGCACGCCCTTCACGCTCGAGCGCTTGCAAATCCCTGATCACAGACCCTTTCATACCAGGCCGAGTCCGTCCGGCGACCAACAACTTCACATCGGGCGGCAACGATGCCATCGCACCAATTACGGTTTCCAAACCCTTCGTCGGTTTAATCATGCCGAAAAACAGGATCGTGAACTCCTTTTCCTGACCAACCCTGAATGACTCCTTCCCGGCAACAGGCGCCTCCTCACCCGGAATTTCCGCGAACTGACCGTGTGGAATGACCCTGATCTTTTCGCCCAACTTGTTGCCTGAAATACGCAACAACTCATCACGACTATATCGGTTATGGACGACCATCCGGTCCAAACCATGCTGGACGATGTTCAGCAATCGCCGGTTGTTCGTGGGCCGGACAAACCCTTCAACATCGTGGACGATACCGATGAGATAAAAACCCATCCGCCGGGCTTTTCTCACCAGCCAGGCGTCGAACTGGTTGAAATGAAACAAGTGGATAATCAGCGTTCCTACGTGATTAGTCTTACACTTCCTCAAAACTTGAAGATATCTGAAATACAAGGCCGCCAAATTCCACCAACGCACTTCTCCACGCCCGAAACTTTTAAAGGACCGCACGCGGCTTTCATCGCTGGTGAAATTGGAATGTATATCCACTTCATTTCCGAGTTCCGCTAATCCTCGCGCCAAACCGAGATCATAGTGATCCATACCCGCCTTCATGCCCACCGGATCCAGGATAGCAAGCCTGCCACGCGATTTCATTGCAGCCATGACGCAAGATTTCTTCCGGTTATCGATTGTACCGCCAGGATGTCCTCGGTGAACCGCTCCGTGAGCTGGCGACGATACTCCGGATCCAACTGCTCCTCTGCGTGTTTAACAGCATTGATCTTGGTAAAGCCGGCACGGATGGAATCACGCCAATGTCCAGGAATCCTATTAAGTAGCCGGTATTTCAACGGGTGCTCGAAAGTGACCAACCTGCTCAACCAGGGATACCGTGGCGACCAGGTCCCGTTCACTTCCCCGATGGCTTGAAACGGAAACTCCGGATCGACTCCCAGGAATCTACAAAGCCCTTGCATCACCAGCAGCGGATCCTTCCGCAGGTCTTCATAAAAAATAATGTGTACATGAGGGAATTGATCCCGGTAAGCTTGCAAAGCCGCAGCATAATAGGAACGTTCCAGGTAGAGATAGTCAAAACTGAATCCTTCTCTTTTCCGGATCGGCTCCGCCGCTACCGCTTCAGCGAAACTCAACTCCTCCCGGCCATCCCGCAAGCGCCAGCGATACTGTGAATAGGCCCGATCGACCGGTTGACGCAACAGGATAACGATTCGCAATCGTTTCGGATCAGGATGATACCGCTGAATGTTCTCCAGGGTCTGCTTGTAAAGGAACAGGTAGGGTGTGGAAAGATCTCCCGCCAATTGATTGGGCTTTCGGTCCTTGAAGAGTTTTTCATAAGATTCGGAGTCCGTCACGGCAAACGAGAACTTTCCCCGCTTGTATTCAGTTGTCATTCCTGCAAAAGCGAAAAAACAGGGCTCCTTGACACGGGGTAAGAAAATTTCCGGATGTTGTCGCAAATAACGATCAATGGCGGTAGTACCGGCTCGCGCAGCTCCCACGAGAAGAAAGTCCGGATAATGCTTCTTGCTCATCCGACTACGGCTCGCTCGTTCGCAGTGAAATAATAGAACCGGAAATAATACAGCAGGCAAACAAGGAACATGATGCTGCTCGAGTCCCGGATATTCACGGCAGAGAAGAACATCGACAGGAAAAAGAACAACAACATGTATTCACAGGTTTTGAAGAATACGTCGTTGGACCGGATCTGCTTTGCCAGGGTATACGAGTAGGCGTAGGGCAGGTAAAGGAGCGTAGTGCCGATCACGCCGAACACGAAAATATTGCCCAGCAAGCCGATATCGACCGGATAGAAATAACCCAGGATGTCGTGCCAGCCTCCATTCCATTGATTGCTGATGAATCCGTTACCCAACAGCGGGTTCTTACTGATATAATCGAGGGCAATGTTCATCTCCATAAAACGGACCGCGGAGCTGGCTTCGTCCGGCGACTCTCCGATGAATACGTTGAAGACATTCTTATACAGTACTTGGTATTTGTCAAACAGCGAGGTATAGCCCAAGCTGAAAAAGATCGCGACCACAACCAGCGCAAAGCCCCCATACAATACGGTGTTCCGGAATTTCTCGCGGAGAGAAAAGTTTCGGACGAAAAAGATCAGGAGCGTGATGGCCAGTACCGCCAGCGTCGTCCTCGACTGCAGGTACCAAATCAGGTAGAACAGGATCAACAGGACAACGATGTAATACCGGCTGCGTTTTTCCAGGGAGATCTTGAACAAGGAGTAAAACAGGAGCATGATCACCAGCGCAAACTGAAACCGGTAACGATAACCCCGTATCGGGCTATAAGCCACAAATTCCGCATCGAGGAATTTCACCGGGTTGACGAACAGGAAGAAAAAATAGAACACCGCCAACAGGACCAGGGACAATACGACAAATGTCCGTTCCACCTGCCGGATATGGATCATCCCCCGGTTCATCATTGAAATCAGCAACACGCCCGAGATCGACAACAAGACGGATCGCTGCGCCATGATGCCGAAGTAATACGGCTGGCCGAAAACAACCCGACCCTGATAGGCCGCAAAGAAATTGACCAGGATGAAGATCCACATCAATACATCCAGCCAGGTCAGGCGGGAGGCGCGCAGATCAACATAAACACTACCAATATAATAAAGTGTCAGGCTGATGATCGCGACGGAAGAAAGCGTCTGATGAAGGGTTTCGAGCGGCAACGTAGCGAAGACCCGAAATGTCGACGTGAAGACCAGGAACAGCAGGAGATAGGCGATTCCCGGCGGAAGCCGCCGTCCGCTCATCGCAACCGGTTCGAGACGGTTCATCAACATGCGTCGAAGTTACAAAGGAAATAGCAGCGGGCTTCAGAACCGGACCCCGGACCAGAATCCGAACTCCTTGTAGACTGCATAGACGCAAAGGCTGTTCCAGACCAATGTGCCGACGATCTGAGCGATACATGCTCCGATCACCCCGTATGCCGGGATCAGGAACAGGCAGGAGCCGATATTGATAACCGCAGAGACGATGGAAATATTCCGCAAAGCAGCCTGCCGGCCGGTCATGTTCAGGAGTTGCGATGGCAATCCGACCAGTACCACGACAAACTGACCCGCCAATAGCAGATAAAGTGGAAGTTCGTGTCCGGCAAAGTCTTTCCCGAAAATGGAGAGCAGGGTTGCAGGGAATATGGCCAGTATCAGGAAGATCGGCAACGAACTCAGGAAGATCATCCTCGCCGCTGATCGTGTGGTTTGACGGAGGGCTTGTCGGTCGCTGGAGGACCAAGCCTCCACAAACCGGGGAAGCGCGATACTGTTGATGGCCAGGATCGTGATATTCGTAAAAACGGAGATACGCACAAGTGCGTTGTAGATCCCGACTTCCGCTTCGGGCACATGGGAAGCCAGGATCAAGGTGCCCGCCCAGGACATCAGCAATTGCATGATCGTGGTGGTGAACATTGGACCGGCGGTGGCGCGCAATTGCTGACCGCTCACCTCGTGCCGGGTGGCACTTTGAAAGAACCTGCTTCCCCGGAGCCAGATCAGGCAGGATGCCAGGCCGACCAGCGTGATGCATACGAACTGTATATACACAGGGACGAATCGGCCGGTAGCGACCGTCATCATCAGAAACAACAGCAGCGTCGCAGCAGTGGATACCGCGGCGGTTTGGAAAAAGGTGTAGGATCCGATGTGCTTCAACCCACGCACCGCCTCCGAATGCAACAGCAAGAGAACGAGCGGAAGGGTGCACCATGCGTTGATCCGAAGGACAGGAGCAAGATCCGGCTTGTGAAACAGTTGGTCGGCCATCGGCTCTGCAAGTAACCAGAGCAGCACGGCGATCCCCAACGAAATCGGAACGACATGCCGCATCGCCGTCACATAGACCCCTTTGATGGAATCGAATTGCTGCCGGGTTGCAAAACCGGTAATGAAGCGCATCAACGCGACATCCATGCCGAGTTTTCCGAAAACCGACGCGAGACTGAGAATCGCAACACAGATCGAAACCACGCCTAACGCATCGGCACCGTAGAATCGAGCGGTAATCCAGGTGACCAGAAAACCCGTCGAAACGCCCAAGCCCCGGATCAGCAGTGAAACGAAACTGGAATGGAGCAGTTCACGGTGAGCAGGATCCTGACGGTATCGCTGCCATAGATCCGATATCCTATCGCGCGATGAACCAGCCATTACCGAGATCAGGTTTATTGTATGGGAAAATGGCATACTCCGGATAAGACCGGACATCTTTGCCCGCAGCCAGCAGGATCGCGTGGCCCGCGGCGACATCCCATTCCATCGTACGCCCAAACCGCGGGTAGATATCCGCCTTGCCTTCCGCTACCAGGCAAAACTTTAGTGAACTACCGGCGGAAACCAGCGCTGCTGAACCGAACTCCTGTTTTAGCTCTTCAATGAACCGGTCGGTTTCCGGCGTACGATGAGAGCGACTGGCAACCACCCGAATACCGCCTGTGACAGATGCAGGCTGGGAAGCCACTCTGAAATCGCCGAGTCGATGGAGCGAATTCCTGTTGATCCGGGATGCATCCTGAATAAGATGGAACGCATGCCCCGCCACATCGCCCGCATACAACACATCGATCACAGGAGCATAGATGACGCCGGCGACGGGCCGGTCATTTTCCATCAACGCGATATTGACCGTGAACTCACCGGTGCGCGCGATATACTCTTTGGTTCCGTCCAATGGATCAACGAGCCAATAGCGGCTCCACGATTTCCGGGTAGCATATGGGATCTCCTTCCCTTCCTCGCTCAGGATTGGTAAACCGGTTTCAACCAAAGCCTGTTGAATGACCGCGTGAGCAGCCTTATCCGCGGCGGTGACGGGACTGCGATCATCTTTCAACTCTACCTGGATGTCGCCGGAATATAAGCGCATGATAGCGCGCCCGGCTTCAATGGAAGCAGTGATCGCGGTGATCAGTAGGTCGGAAATTGCCGTCACGAACTGGATGTGCTAAACGTTTGTTTCAAAGGATCATGGCCGCTCCGACCGTTTCGTTCGTGTGTTCGTCGATCAGGATCAGGCTACCTGTCAACCGGTTCCGACGATAACTGTCGTACGAAAGCGGCACCGTGGTCCGCAGTTGTACCCGACCGATATCATTCATGCCAAATGTCCGCTCCTGTTCCAGCCGCCGCAAGGTCGTGATGTCGATCTTGTACCGGATGTCTTTTACGATACACCGTGCTTCCCGCGTAGTGTGCATCAACACATACCGTCCGCCGGCCTGCATCGGTCGTTCGTGCAGCCAACAGAGCATTACATCGAGATCCTGGCCGCTCTGCGGAACGTTATTCTCCCGAACGATCATATCACCCCGGCTGATGTCGATATCATCTTCCAGCCGGATACTGACCGACATCGGGGCAAAGGCTTCCTGCACCTGCCCTTCGTAGGTATCGATTGATGCAATTCTGGAAGTGAATCCGGACGGTAAGACCATTACACGGTCTCCTTCCCGGAACACACCAGCCGCCAACCGACCGGCATAACCCCGGTAGTCATGAAAATCATCCTGCTGAGGTCGGATGACATATTGAACCGGGAACCGGCAATCGACATGGTTGATGTCTCCGCTGATGTGGACGTTTTCCAAATGATACAGGAGCGTGGAACCTTCGTACCAGGGCATCCTGTTCGATCGTTCCACGACATTATCGCCTTTCAAAGCACTGATGGGAACAAATTGCACGTCCTGAATATCGAGCCGCGAAGAAAAATCGCGAAAAGCCTCCACGATGCGGTCATAGGTCTCCTGGTTGTAGTCGACCAGGTCCATCTTATTGACACAAACGATCATGTGCGGAATGCGCAACAGCGAGGCTATGAATGCGTGGCGGCAGGTCTGTTCCAATATTCCTTTCCGCGCGTCGATCAGGATGAGGGCGAGATTGGCGGTGGACGCACCGGTGACCATGTTCCGGGTATACTGCCGGTGCCCCGGCGTATCCGCGATGATGAACTTCCGCTTAGCGGTGGCGAAATAACGATACGCCACGTCGATGGTGATCCCCTGCTCGCGCTCCGCTTTTAGCCCGTCGGTAAATAGCGACAGGTCCACATAATCGAATCCGCGCTGTTTGCTGGTTGATTCGATCGCGGCCAGCTGATCGTCGAAGATGTTTCTGGTGTCCAGTAACAATCGGCCAATGAGCGTACTCTTTCCGTCATCTACACTGCCTGCAGTCGTAAACCGCAACAACTCCGATTCGCCTCGATTAACCATAGCTGAAGACTGAACTTACTGATTAAAAATAACCCGCCCGCTTACGATCCTCCATAGCCGACTCGGAACGCTGGTCATCAATGCGTGTACCACGTTCCGTCAGCCGGGAGGCGGAGATCTCGTCAATGATCTCGCGCACACTGTTGGCGCCTGAGACCACCGCGCCCGTGCAACTCATATCCCCGACGGTCCGGAACCGCACTTCCTGTTCTTCGATCTTTTCCTCCGGGCTGAGTGGAATAAAATCCGCCCAGGCATAGATGTTCCCGCTTCGTTGGAAGACTTTACGACGATGACTGAAATAGATGGACGGAACCGACAATTGCTCACGCTCGATGTACATCCAGATATCCAACTCCGTCCAGTTACTCAGCGGGAAGACCCTGAAATGCTCCCCGGGAAGATGCCTGCCATTGTACAGATTCCACAATTCCGGTCGCTGGTTCTTGGGATCCCATTGCCCGAATTCATCGCGGTGGGAAAAAAAACGCTCCTTAGCCCGCGCCTTCTCCTCGTCCCGTCTGGCCCCTCCGATGGCAGCGTCGATCCGCATCTCCTGTATGGCATCGAGCAAGGTGACCGTTTGCAGCACATTCCGGCTGGCATTCAAACCCTTCTCTTCCACTGCTCGTCCGCGGTCGATCGAATCCTGAACATATCGCACTTCCAATTGAAACTGCATGTCCCTCGCCCATTCATCACGGAAGGAGATCGTCTCTGGAAAATTGTGTCCGGTATCAATGTGCAAGAGCGAAAACGGGACCCGTGCAGGAAAAAAAGCCTTTCTTGCCAGATAGGACGCCACAATGGAATCCTTACCCCCACTGAAGAGCAGAACCGCCCGGGAAAACTGCGCGGCCGTTTCCCGAAGCACGCCGATGCTCTCCGCTTCCAGTTCCTGGAGGTGACTTAATTTATAACTGAACATACCAGCGTCGACGACAGGTTATCCCGGTAAAGATAAGGCTTCCTGAGCAGTCCGGCATTTCGAAATTGGATCCGTCTCTTTCCGACCAAGCTCGTCACCGCAACCTCAAACGGTCTTTGTGATGATCGGTATCAGGTAACGTAATAATTGATCAGCCGATTCTCCCGGCGATTGCTGTCCGGTTTTAACCCGGAGCTCAGGATGCAAGGGTTCCTCGTAAGGAGAATCGATTCCGGTCATGTCGGATATCGTTCCTTCCCGCGCCTTTCTGTATAATCCCTTCGGGTCACGTTGTTCACAAATTGCAAGGCCCGCATCCAGGTAAATCTCTGAAAACGCACCAGCGGGAAACAACTGCCGAACCTGGTCACGATCACGCCGAAACGGAGAAACGAATGTCGTGATGACTACCAGCCCGGATTCCCACAGCAACCGACAAACCGCTCCCGCACGGCGAATATTCTCTGTTCGGTCAGCGGGGCTGAATCCAAGGTCCTTACAGAGCCCCCCGCGTAAATGGTCGCCATCCAGGATGAAGGTCTTGAAGCCGGCAGCATACAGTGCCTGCTCGACCCGATCCGCCAAGGTGGATTTACCCGAACCGCTAAGGCCTGTAAGCCAAAACACGTGGGCGCGCTGTTGTAACAGTTTTTCACGTTGCTCCCGCTCAATACGGAAAGCGAATGGATGCAGGTCGCTCATCAAACTTCCGCCAGCGCTTTATTGACCGATCGGATGCCAGGTTGTCTTCACTTCCTGTAAGTCCATGATCCGGTAAGGGCCTTGGGCCGTTTCAGCGGTCCAATCGCCATGATAGAAGAATGGCCGCTTCACATTGAGGGCCGCATGCTCCTGAATGGTCTTTCTGAATCCGGCATCGTCGCCGCAATACACAACAGCGTTCACGTCCATGTGATTGGAAAAATGCCCCACAAGCTCCGCCACTTGCCCGGTCAGAATGTTGACTACACCTCCCGGAAGGTCGGAGGTATGCAACACTTCGGAGAAGGTGATCGCTGTCAGCGGATGCGCTTCGGAACTCAGCACGATCACGGTATTGCCACCTACGATCGCAGGTGCGATAACCGAAACAAGTCCGAGCAGCCCGTGTGCCGCGGGGGCGATCATGCTGACAACACCGGTCGGTTCCGGCATCGAAAAATTGAAATGGGACGATTCCACCGGATTCACCGCGCTGAAAACCTGCTGGTACTTATCACTCCAGCCGGCATAATAGATCAACCGGTCCACCGCCGCGGAAACTTCCGCGCCGGCAGCGGCAGGACTGAGCCCTTCCGTTCCCAACTCCTCGATGAATTGTGCACGCCGGCCTTCCAGCATCTCGGCGATGCGGTACAAGATCTGTCCTTTATTGTACGCTGAACGCGCCGCCCATCCGGGTTGCGCCTTGCGTGCGGCAACGACGGCGTCGCGAAAATCCTTCCGGGAAGCTCGACAGATGTTGGCGATGGCCTTTCCCGAGGCGTCCGTGAAAATATCGTAGCGTCCGGATTCTGTCCGAGGGAATTTCCCGTCGATGTAGAGTTTATAGGTTTTCATCACCCCGATGCGTCCCGCTCCGGCAGCCTGCCCGTTGCCGACAGCCTGCTGACCAGTCAGGGTGGAAGATTTCTCGTTTGCCATTGTTTCGATTCTTAACTACTGTTAGCGGATCAGGCGTTGATCTTTACATAAGGATGCAAGCCGTGCAGGCCTCCTTCACGGCCCATGCCGCTCTCTTTGTAACCGCCGAATGGCGAGGTGGGATCGAATTTATTGTAGGTATTCGCCCACACCACCCCGGCACGCAATTGACCGGTGATCTTGAAGATGCGTGAACCTTTGTCTGTCCAAACACCACCACTCAATCCATACGGAATGTTGTTGGCTTTCTCAATGACTTCTTCAATGGTTCGGAAAGTCTGCACAGCGAGCACAGGACCGAAGATCTCTTCTTGCACGACTCGAGATGACTGCGACACATCGGTGAACAAGGTAGGACGGCACCAATAGCCCTTTGACGGAACCGCGCAGGAAGATTGATACAGGGTGCCGCCTTCGTTCACTCCGATCTTGAGGAACTGACGGATCTTTTCCATCTGGGGTTTGGAGTTGATGGCGCCTATGTCGGTATTCTTATCCAGCGGATCGCCGACAACCAGCGTCTCCATGCGATCCTTCAGTTTACGGATCACCTTGTCGGCAACGGATTCCTGCACGAACAGGCGCGACCCGGCGCAACAGACGTGACCCTGATTGAAGAAGATCCCGTTGATGATCCCTTCCACCGCCTGATCGATCGCGGCATCCTCGAAGATGATATTGGCCGCTTTGCCGCCCAACTCCAGCGTATATTTCTTATCGGTCCCGGCCAACGCGCGCTGGATGATCTTACCGACATCGGTCGAACCCGTGAAGGCCACTTTATCGACTCCCGGATGATTGACGATGGCCGCGCCGGTAGCTCCGGCACCGGTGATAATATTGACAACGCCGGGGGGAAGGTCAGCCTCCTGTATGATTTCAGCCAGTTTCAGGGCGGTTAGCGGCGTGGTCTCTGCCGGCTTGATCACTACCGTATTTCCTGCGGCAAGCGCAGGCGCGATCTTCCAGGCCGCCATCAGGAGCGGGAAGTTCCACGGAATGATCTGACCGGCAACTCCCAGCGAGCCCGCACGAGCGCCCGGCATCGCGTAATCCAGCTTATCCGCCCAGCCGGCGTAATAGAAAAAGTGCGCAGCCGCTAATGGAACATCGATATCGCGTGATTCACGGATCGGTTTACCGCCGTCCATACTCTCAATCACCGCCAGTTCCCGCGCACGCTCCTGCATGATGCGCGCGATGCGAAAGATGTACTTACCCCGCTCGCGCGCCGGGAGCTTGCTCCAAACCTGCTCGTAGGCCTGACGCGCGGCCTTCACCGCGAGATCTACGTCGTCCGCTCCCGCTTCAGCGACGGAAGCCAATTTTGCTTCCGTGGCCGGGTTGATCGTATCAAAATACTTCCCGCTCTTCGGGGCAACGAATTTTCCGTTTATGAAGAGATCGTACTGCTTTTGCAGGCGGATATGATCCTTGCTTTCCGGCGCGGCGGCATAATCCCATCCTCCGTTGAACTTCAGACCTGCGATTGGTTTTTTCTTTGCCATCTGTTGAATGCCTGTGAACGGTTGCGGCCAGGCTGCCGTTCCCCTGATTAGTCTTTGGAAAAATAATCGATGCTCTGATACACGCCAGTCTGCTCTTTCAGTATCTGCATGAGCAGATCGTTGGCCAGAGCGCTTGCTCCGAAACGGAACAGGTCGGCGTTCAACCAATCCTGTCCAAGCGTTTCACGCACCATGACCAGGTATTGCAAGGCCAGCTTGGACGTGGCGATTCCACCTGCCGGCTTCATCCCGATCTTCACTCCCGTGTTGTAATAGTGGTCGCGAATGGCTTCCAGCATGACCAGTGTAACCGGCAAGGTGGCGGCCGGCTGGATCTTACCCGTACTGGTCTTGATAAAATCCGCTCCGGCCTGAATGGCGAGATCACTCGCCCGGCGCACGTTGTCCAAGGTGCTCAACTCGCCCGTTTCCAGGATCACCTTCAGGTGAGCCTTTCCACAGGCTTCCTTTACGGCAGCGATCTCATCGAATACAAAACCGTATTCACCACGGAGGAAATGTCCGCGCGAAATGACCATGTCGATCTCATCCGCACCTTCGTCGACTGCCCAACGGGTCTCTTCGAGTTTCACTTTACGGGTAGACATTCCACTGGGGAACGCTGTGGCTACCGCGGCAACTTTGACCTTCGAGCCCTGTAGCGTCTCTTTCGCGACTCGTACGAGGTTGGGATAGACACAAACAGCGGCAACGGAGGGTATGCCAGGAACCGCATCGTGCGGATGCATCGCCTTGATACACAGTTGACGGACCTTTCCAGGCGTATCCCGGGCTTCCAGGGTCGTCAGGTCAAGCATGCTCATGGCAATCTTGAGTGCCGACAACTTCGACTCTTTCTTGATACTCCGTTTGCCCAGCCGGGAGATCCGCTCTTCCACGCCAACCTGATCGACGGGCGGACTGTCCCATGCTCCGAATACGGCAGCACGACGTTCTTCTCTCATCATGAAAAGTTATTCCTACGAAGGTAGGAATTTACGGGAAAAATGAAGGAATGGGAAAGACCTCTCTGGCTATTGCAAAAGCCGACTGATCAGAATGCGAAATAGAAGCCGCCTTGAAGAACAGCATTGTACTGGCCGCGGTCCCAATAGTTGTAATTGTAGGATCCTTCAAATGTCCTGACCGGCGTGATCGAATGATTGTACCGGATATTGAAGAGTACCTTTTCGCCTAAGGGATAATCCATTCCCAGTATCCAGGACAATTCGTACTTACGGAATGGGGGTGTTCCCTGGATCTCCCCGAGTTCATTGTCCTCCTGTGAGAATAACATCGATCCATACGCCGCTCCGGCCTCAAATGTCCATTTCTTGCCCGGTTTGACACGCAACAACACCGGCACCTCAGCGTAATGCAACCGCATCCGGTAGTAGGTATTGTCGTCCTTGTTGAGTGGTTTCCGGCTTCCTTTCTGAATGAACTGGATTTCCAGTTGGAATGCCACCTGTTCACTCAGATCCCGTCGCACGAACATGCCGGCCGCGAATCCTGCTTTATCGAATCCCGACAGACGATCACCTGAAACCTGGGAAGCACATAGCACCGCCTTGATTCCTGCTCTGAAATCCTGCGCGCTAACGGACAGGTTACAGGAGAGCAGGAACAACGTGATCCCGGCGATACAACATGCATTTCTCATTCGATGAGGGCGCGCTCGGCTACTTGCAGGACTTCGTAGGTATCGGCATTATAAATAAAGGCGATCGCATAGCAGTGAGCGGCGACCTGCCCCGCAGGCAATGTTGCGCTATAACCGCGCAGCACTTTGTCGCCGGCAGCGACAGTCCCTTCGTAGATCTTTTCACCGAACTCCGAGTTCAGGGAACTGCGCAAGACGTGACGATGCAGAAAACTGGGATCGTATTCCGGCGTACGGGGAGGATACCAGACCTGCCAGTCGACAAGACTATCCTCCGTGATGACAACCTGCAATTTATAGGTGGCATTCAGCGCGGCGACATTCTCCGATTGCACTGCAACTTTCACTTCGCGGGAAGCGTCCACGAATTCCGTTTGGATACGCAACCGGAACGGCGTGCTCTCCAGCAATCTGTTCTCGATCAAGCCCCGCCATTGGTTCGGAAACTTCACCTGCTGGTTGGTCGGATACCCGATCCGGTCAACGAGTCCGTTCGGGTTACCGGCATTGGAATTTCCAAACTTGGTGTCCCAGGCATCGCCAACGGCTGTACGAAAATCAGTCTCCAGGGCACCGGCGGGTTGACTTCCGGAACAGGCCAATCCCTGCGGACAAGGATCAGCAAAGAATCCCGCATGCACCGCCATGGCCACCAGGCGATCGCCGAACAACGGTTTGAGGGTGTCGTTCAGTTTGAGTCCGGCATACGGGCAATTGCCACACAGGATGCCGGTGTAATCTTCTATGAGCACATGCTTTTCAGGAGTGGTGTTGTCTGCCGGAAACTCAAGGGTGTCTCCGTTGATGACCACCGCATCATCGCTCAGATAGGTCACCCCGACAGCCGTTTGCTCGCGGTAAGGGGCGTCGATTTTGTCGCATGCGCTGAGACTGATCAGGGCCAACAACAGAACTCCACAGGATGCGGATAAGAGGAAACGATAGTTCTTCATGCGTCAGAAGCTACTGGTAACAGATAAGGTAAAACCATTGGCGGCGGGCACATTCCGGCAGACACCGCCCACGCACAGGATACCCGGGCGTTGACGTCCGTACCCGACTACCACGCGATTGGAACCGCGTGTATAACCGAATTGCCCGGTGATGTAATGAAAGCGTTCGTTGGAATCGTCGTTGCCGTAATTCCACTGGTCAAATGCCGCCACAAACCAATGCGGTGCCACGGTATATTCCGCTAACAGCACAGCCCAGCTCTTCGTATTCTGTTCGGTGTACATGTGCTGGAGCTCTGTCCGGAAATTCTTCTTCGGACTGATCCGGTAAAAGACTTCGGCGATCCCGATGTGGCTGTAAATATGGCCGAAGCCGGTTCGCCCTTCGATGACATCGCGGTTGTAATTTTGATAGAGGTAGGTGAGCACCAGTCGGACTTCCTTGCTAAGCTTCCGGTTCAATTCGATGTTGAAGTCTTCAAAATAGACTTCCTTACCCAACGCAAAGAAATCCGATGTATAGCCAAGATCCGCCTGCTCAGGATCGGTGATCGCCTTCTTTTCGATCGATTGAGCGCGGGAATAATTAAGGTTGATGTCCGTGCCGTACTTACCCCCAAGGCCACCGGGCTTCAGCTTGTAGAACAATTCTCCCTGGAAACCAAATTCACCGTTCGGCTGGGTGGCGTAAGGATAAAACGCGGCCATCAGGTAGGTATGGTTTTTCGTCAGGGCGGGAAGATAGTTGACGAGTAAACTGTTCACCGTGGCATAGCGGTCGCTTCGGAACGACATGTTGTCGATGCGCTTGGCACCCAGGACGAATCCGAATCCTTTCTTCGTATAGGACGCATTCAACAAGAGCGCCTGACCTTCCTTAAAGATAAAGCCGTTGCTGGCGGAAGGGTCATTGGCTTTATAGGCATACTCGGCACTGGCCGACCATCCGCCATTCGTAAATGAAACGCGTCCGGATCCCGAACCGACATTCTCCGGCAAGCGGAACGTGGGATCCTCATCCGACTGATATTTGCTAACGTAATTGCCGCCAATGATCCACTGGGTTTTTGCTGCGGCCCGCGACTCGAAGGATTCGTTCACCACCCACTCTACATCACCACCACGCACGATGCCCTGGCCCAAATTGAAAAAGTCACGTTGCTTGCCGATCACTCCTTTGAAATAGACGCCCTTCGCAGGATTATACATGAAACGAAATCCGTCGATGGCGTTGTCGTAGCCCAGTCCCCGCTCCTCATAGGCACGAAGCAGGATGCCGCTTCCGAACTGTTCGTAGAAGGTGCCGGCGGTGATATCCAGTTCATTGTTCTTGTAACGGAGGAACCGGTACGGAATGCCGCTTCCTTTGTAGCGTTTGTCGAAACCGAGAATCGGGTTCTGATACGATTCATAACGCAGGCCGGCCGAAAAATTGTCTTTCTCGTAGGTAAAGTTGGCGAAACCGTTGAACAGCATCTGCTCCGGTACGTCCGGTGCACCGATCAGGCTGTCCTCAAAATAATACTGCGCGTCCAACTGAACATTACCGTGAATAGGCAGGTTGGGTAACCCCTGGGCTTTGCTCGCGCTGGCCAGGGCGAACAAACCCAACAGACATAGAATACGCTTCACTGGAGGTGGATTAGGTGTGGAATGGTCAGCCCGAAGGTACCGTATACAAGTTTATGGAAAAAGGCCGGCGGCAGGATGGTTCGAAATACGGCAATAAAAAAAGCCGCGGTTGCGGCTTTTCAAACGAGCTGGATAGCCCGGTCACTTCTTTTCGTCGAGGGGCTGGCCAGCGGCCACTTTCTTGACAACTTCATACAATTCCAACTCATTCCCTTCGGCAAAACCGACGTGTTGCCAGACGATCTCTCCCTTTCCGTTCAAGACAAATGTGTGCGGCGGCATGTTCACGTTCAATGCCCGGGCGAGATCCTTGTTGGGGTCGACGTAATTCTCATAGTTCCATCCACGGCCATTCACGAATGGCGCCACGCGCGTCATGGTACGCTGATCATCCATGGAAACGGCGATCAGTTTCACACCGGTTTCCTTTTGCCAGTCGGCGTACAGATCATGAATGGTCGTCAACTCCTCGATGCACGGCTTACACCAGGTTGCCCAGAAATCGATGATGATGGGCTTCCCGTCGTTTGCGATCGTTTCGGTATTCACCGTCTCACCACTGAGGGTCTTTACATTGACTTTGGGCAATGGCCGAACGGTGGCCGGCTGGTCCTGCGCAAAACCGGTAAAAGCGGTCAAGAACAGAAGGACAACTACTAGGCTTTTTTTCATTTTTTCGATCCGATAAGTGATAGAGGCCGGATGGCAATTTTTTCAATTTCTGGAGCCCTCCAGCAAATTCCAGTCCGAAATAAGGCAAACGCGGTCGGATTCCCTATGCCGGTTTATCACAGATTTGTTAAAAAGCTGGAATTCAAAGCGAAATCAGCCCAATGCCGTTGGATTTTTCCCAAAATTTTACTTGCTTTGGTGAACTGCTATAAAAGCTAACCAACCAAACACCAACTGCGAAATGAAAAAACTGTTACTAAGTCTTGTCGCGTTGTTTGCCCTCGGTACCGCCACTGTGAACGCACAGATGGCCGCCGGTAACATCGCACCCGATTTCACCGGTACCGATATCAACGGTAACACCTGGAACCTGTATTCCCTGCTCGATCAGGGTAAGACCGTTTACATCGACGTATCCGCCACCTGGTGCGGCCCTTGCTGGAACTACCACAACGGTCATGCGCTGGAAGACCTCTATGCTGCGCACGGCCCGACCGGTACCACATCACAGGATGTAATGGTCTTCTTCGTTGAAGGGGACGCTTCTACCACCCTGGCCGACCTGCAAGGAACCGGCGGTAATACCCAGGGCGACTGGGTGACCGGCACTCCTTATCCGATCATTGACGACGCTACCATCGGTGACGCACTTCAGATCAGCTACTTCCCGACGATCTACATCATTTGCCCGGATCGTATCATCAAGGAAGTCGGACAGTTGACCGCCACTGCATTGTATAATCAGCGTAACTCCAACTGTTCGTTCGCAACCTCGACCGATGATGCCGGCATCACCAATTCCTTCACCGCCCTCAACGGAACCCTGGCGACCTGCGACGTGGTTGACCTCGACTACCGCCTGTGCAACTACGGTACTTCCCCGCTGACCAGCGCCACGATCGATCTCACCGTGAATGGAACGGTTCAACAGTCTTACAACTGGACCGGTAGTCTGAACACCTACAACTCCGAAGTGCTGACCTTCTCCGGTGTAACCGGAACCCCGGGCACCACCAATGCGATCACCTTCACCGTTTCGAACCCGAACGGAAATACCGACGGCAACTCGGCCAACAACTCCCGCAACGCATCCTTCATTACCTACCCGCTTGTCGGCGGTCCGGCTGTGAACGAAGCGTATGCAGCAACGGCGTTCCCTCCTTCAGGCTGGTACCTGCTCAACGGTGGCAGCTCGCCTACATGGACCCGCAGCACCGCAGGCCTCAACGGCGCAGGTTCGGCGAAGATGGACTTTTACAACTCGCCCAGCGGTGACCAGGACATTCTGCAACTTCCGGCCATGGACCTCAGCGGCCTCAGCGACGCTGTCCTGACGTTCGACCTTGCACATGCCCGTTACGGATCGTCCAACGACAACCTGAAGATCAAGATCAGCACCAACTGCGGTACCACCTGGACCACCCTCTACAACAAGACCGGCGCTGCCCTTTCTACGACCGCGGCCAGCACTGCCTCCTTCACGCCTTCGAATGCCGCTCAGTGGCGTAACGAAATCGTGAGCCTGAGCAACTACATCGGCAACGACAACGTGTTCATCAAGTTCGAAGCCAACTCGAACTACGGTAACAACGCCTATGTCGACAATGTGAACGTCTCTTTCAACACCGCCGTTGGTACAGTGACCAAGACCATCTCTTTCGAAGTTTACCCGAACCCGGCTTCCAGCGTGGCTTCGGTCGACTTCACGCTCGACAGCAAGGACGATGTGACCGTGGAGGTATTCTCCAAGGTGGGCACGCTTGTTTACAGCAACACTGCCGCCAGCCTGAACGCCGGCGACCACTCCTTCAGCATTCCGGTAGAAGGCTTCGCGAAAGGCCTTTACATGGTGAACATCCGCACCTCCGCCGGCTCCGTGATGAAGAAGCTCGTAGTGGAATAATTCTTGCTTAAATCAACGGAGCCGGATATCCGGCTCCGTTGATTTCTTAAAAACACTACCCCGAATGAAAAAACTGCTACTTCTCGCCTCCTGTTTCCTGCTGATCACCGGAATTTCCGGCACTCGGGCACAATCCCTGCAGATCACTGCCGATGAGTTGGACCTGACCGGGCCTGCGAATCTGACCATGACATCGCACATCGCGATCTCCAATATTGGCAGCGGAACAGTCTCGCTTGTTATCGAGCGAATCACGAATGACCTGGCGACCGGCCACTCTTCTTATTTCTGCTGGGGCGCGTTGTGCTACCCTCCTACTACCAACGTTTCTCAGCAATTCATGGTCAACCCGGGTGAAGGGGACACCATGAAGGCCTACCTGAACCCCACCGGAGATGTCGGCACCAGTCACGTGACCTATCGTGTGTACGATGCCGACAATCCAACCGACAGCGCTTCCTTCACGATTACGTACAATGCCACGACCGTTGGCGTAGAAGAATTGTCGCTCGACAAGATGCTGTCTCCGGCCACACCCAATCCGGCCGACCAGTATACGCGCCTGAACTACAACGTCAATTCACTGAACAGTAAGATCGTCATCACGAATCTGCTGGGCGGAGTTGTACGCGAGATCCCGTTGACCGACAAGAAGAACACCCTCTTGATGCCGACCGGCGACCTGCGTGCGGGCATCTACCTGTATTCCCTCATCGTTGACAATCGAACGATCGGTTCGCGTAAACTGATTGTAACCCATCGTTAACCTTCTGGAATTCCTGGTTAAAAGCCGGCACCAACAGTGCCGGCTTTTTTTATGCTCCAACCGCGGCCGACGGTTTAGGTTGGGATGGATAGTCGGGATTGATACCTTTGCTGGTTCCCACTGAAACCGAAGGGAAATATGCCAAGCAAAAAACTCAACCAGGAAGCGTTGGATTACCACGCGATGGGACGCCCGGGAAAGATCGAAGTAATCCCGAGCAAACCCTACAGCACCCAACGCGACCTCTCCCTCGCCTATTCGCCCGGAGTAGCAGAACCGTGCCTGCGCATCGCCGATCAACCCGAGGATGTATACAAGTACACCGCCAAAGGAAACCTGGTCGCGGTGATCTCTAATGGCACGGCTGTGCTGGGTCTCGGAAACATCGGACCCGAAGCAGCCAAGCCGGTCATGGAAGGAAAAGGGCTGCTCTTTAAGATATTCGCCGACATCGATGTCTTCGATATCGAGATCAACGAGACCGACATCGACCGTTTTGTTCAAACGGTAAAGGCCATTGCACCGACCTTTGGTGGCATCAACCTCGAAGACATCAAAGCGCCTGAATGCTTCGCGATTGAACAGCGTCTGAAAAAAGAGCTGAACATCCCGATCATGCACGATGACCAGCATGGCACCGCCATCATTTCCGGCGCCGCGCTGCTGAACGCACTCGAACTGGCCAGAAAAAAGATCGAGGATATCCGGATCGTGGTGAGCGGTGCCGGCGCCTCCGCGATCTCCTGCGCCAAACTTTACCTCTCACTCGGGGCCCGGAAGGAGAACATCATCATGTTCGATTCCACCGGCGCAATTCACAGCGATCGCACCGACCTCGACGAGAATAAAATATTCTTCGCCAACAAGACTTCGGTACGCACCCTCGATGAAGCCATGAAAGGAGCGGACGTCTTTTTGGGGCTGTCCAAGGGTAACATCGTCAGCCAGGACATGGTCCGTTCCATGGCGAAGAATGCGATCGTCTTTGCACTGGCCAATCCGGATCCGGAGATCACCTATCCGGAAGCACTTGCGGCACGGGAAGATATCATCATCGCCACCGGAAGATCCGATTATCCGAACCAGGTGAACAACGTTCTCGGATTCCCTTACATCTTCCGCGGCGCACTGGATGTCAGGGCCACCCAGATCAACGAAGCGATGAAACTCGCTGCTGTACGCGCCATCGCGGAGCTCGCCAAAGATCCGGTTCCGGAGATCGTTAACCTGGCTTACAACCAGAAGAATATCGTGTTCGGCAAGGATTACATCATTCCAAAACCGCTGGACCCCCGTCTCATCACGACCGTTGCACCGGCTGTCGCTCGCGCAGCCATCGAAAGCGGTGTCGCGCAGGCGCCGATCGCGAACTGGAACCACTATGTCGAGAACCTGCAGAAACGACTGGGGCTCGACAACAAGCTGATCCGCGTCGTTACCAGTAAGGCCCGCCAGAATCCCCAGCGCGTGGTCTTCGCGGAAGCCGACAACTACAAGATCCTCAAAGCCGCTCAGATCGTACGCGATGAAGGGATCGCCAAGCCCATCCTCCTTGGCAACCAGGAGCGCATCCGTGCCTTGCTGGAAGAGAATAAGCTGGACTTGGGCGACACGCCGATCATTGACCCGCGCCGGGAGGAAGAGAAGCGTCACGAATTCGGTGAGATCTTTTTCCGCAAACGCAAGCGCCGCGGCTTCACGCTGTATGAGGCGAAGAAGATCATGAACGAGCGCAACTACTACGGCGCCATGATGGTGGAGACCGGCGAAGCGGACGCGCTCATTTCGGGTCTCACGCGAAAATACAGTGACACGATCCGTCCGGCCTTGCAGATCATCGGCACCCAGGAGGACGTGAAAAAGGTAGCTGGCATGTACATCATGATGACCAAGAAGGGTCCGTTCTTCTTTGCCGATACCACCATCAACGTGGATCCCACGGCGGAAGACCTGGCAGAGATCACGGTCCTCACAGCCTGGGCAGTCCAGCAGTTCAATGTCAAGCCGCGGATCGCCTTACTTTCCTTCTCCAACTTCGGCGCGCACGACGACCCGCATGCGAAGAAAGTGCGTGACGCGGTGGCGATCCTTCATCAGAAATATCCCGGTATGCTCGTCGATGGCGAGATGCAGGCCAATTTCGCCCTGAATCCCCATCTGCTTTCCGACAATTTCCCGTTCTGCGAATTCGCGGATCAGGGTGCCAATACGCTCATCTTCCCAAGCCTAGATGCCGGCAATATCGCCTATAAGCTCCTGCAGGAAATGGGCGGCGCTGAAGCCATCGGCCCGGTCCTGCTCGGCATGAAGAAACCCGTTCACATCCTCCAGTTGGGAAGTTCTGTACGCGAAATCGTGAACATGGTCACCATTGCCGTGGTCGATGCGCAATCGAGAAAGTCGACCCGCTGAGTAACCGCATCCGCTGAAAGCTCCGTCGTCAAGCACCGACGGAGCTTTTCATTTTCAGCACAGGTTCTCCGCCACGATTGCACAAGCAATAAAGCTACCTTCGTGACGTTGATTCATTGAACGATCCACACTTGCCATGATGCGTCTGCTTTCTGTTTTCGGATTACTGTTGTTGATGGTAATTCCATCTTCCCATGCACAAGAAATGTGGGGCATCAGCAACAGCAACTACGCCGGGAATATGGGAATATTCCTCAACCCGTCGACGATCGTACACGCCCCTTATCGGTATGAGCTTAATCTGATCGCATTCGATGCATTCGCGGAGAATAATTATTTCTTTTCACCGCGTGACCGGCATTTCGTTCCCCGGACGCTATTCGGAGGCGACGTAAAGGAACGGGCCTTTCTCCCGGAAACCGCAGCCGGTTACTACGACGGGTTTTCGCACTTGCTGGTCATCGGCCCCTCGTACATCCGCAACCACGGCGACCATGCCTGGGGAATCCATACAGCCCTGCGGGCTTCTGCCAGTGCGCAGAACTTTCCGGAGCCGCTCGCCCGTTTGCTCTACGAACGTTACGGCTACGCGCCCTATGCCGGCCGGAAGTTCGAATCGGAGAAAACACTGCGCAGCGACATGGTCTCCTGGTATGAACTGGGAGGTACGTATGGCCGTGTCGTATTCGATAGTGAAAAGCACATGCTGAAATGGGCGGTAAGCGGCAACCTGTTGATCGGCACCAACGCTTTGCACCTGCAAGCTGATCCGATAGCGTATTCCGTTGCGGATACCGGTACGGTCATCGCCACCGATCTCGACGCACGGCTTCGTTATGCGCTCGATCCCGAAGGTTCGACGCTGGGCAATCTCCTCGCCCCACGCGGCGCCGGACTTGGTACAACGATCGGCGTCACTTATTTCAAGCCCTTTTATCGTGGCGGCTTTGATTGTAATCGAAGCAATGACCGGGTAAAAAAATACAAGTACCGGATCGGAGCATCCCTTATCGATATCGGACACATCCGCTGGTTCCGACAGACAACCCAGGTCGACATCAACGCGCAGGGTAACAGAGCCTGGACCCAACTGGATTCGTTGCGGTTTTCCTCCATGCAGGCGGTACAAAACAGTGCCGTGAACGCCCTGGGGGGTACGATTTCCGATGCTGGTTTCGGTTCCTGGTTACCGACCGCCCTGAGTGTTCAAGCGGATTATTCCATCCTGCCAACCGTGTACGCCAATCTGAGTTGGGTGAACCGGATACGATTCGCTCCCAACCAGGCCGTACGCGGAAATCAGGTAACGCTTTCAGCGCGGTATGAAACACGCAACTTCGAAGCGAACATCAACTCGAATCTTTACGAGTACGAACGCATTCACCTCGGCCTCGGCTTGCGCTATCGTTTTCTGGTTATCGGGACCGATCGCTTACCGGAACTCCTGGGCCTCAACAATACCCGAAGTTTCGATCTGTATTTCGGCTTGAAGTTCCAATCCTGTACACAGCTCTTCAAGCGCAGTGAACCCGACTGTCCCGGTGTCTTCAGTCTGCGCTGAGGTCGGAAACGAATCCGTACTTTGTGGCAACCGCTGTAGAGGGGAACTCTTCTGCCTGGCGAACTTCCGAATCCTACCATGTACCACCACCTGCAGGGCCGACTGATTGAAAAGAATCCCGCGTATATCGTAATCGAATGTGCCGGGGTCGGTTATTTCGTCAATATATCGGTTCACACCTATTCAAAAATAGGTGATAATGAGAACTTTAAGATTCTTACATACCTTCAAATAACCGAAGACCAGCATGCGTTATACGGCTTCGCCGAAGAGGAAGAACGGCGATTGTTCCGGCTTCTGATCACCGTTTCAGGGGTAGGGTGCAATACGGCCAGGATGATGCTGTCGTCCATGAATCCGGGAGAAATCGAGTCCTGTATCCTGCAGGACGATGCCCCCAGACTCAAGGCGATTAAGGGGATCGGTGAAAAAACCGCACAACGCATTATTCTGGAACTGAAGAGTAAACTGCGGAAAGACGTCAACGCACCGTCTGTTTCCGTTGCTTCCTTCAAAGTCAAGGATGAGGCGCTGACCGCCCTTCTGACCCTGGGATTTCCGCGGGCCAGCGTCGAGAAAACACTCGACAGTCTGGTTCGACAACAACCCGCGGCAGGTGTGGAAGACCTTATTCGGTTGGCCTTGAAAAACCTGTAATTTCAGGCCTTCGAATAGTTGAAAAGCGCTATTTTAGGGGCTGCTAACCACACCACCATTGCGCGACCACAACTTTTATAAGTTGCTGTCGCCCAGATCATTATTTTAACCTTGAAGAATATAAGGCGATACGCTTTCGGCATTGGCACCGCCTTGTCCTTTATCACCTTCGTCTGGGCTGCTGACCGGCCTGCCCGATTCGCGGACTTTAGTGAGAGAACAACTGATACGGAGGAAAGTTTATCTCCCCCTGACAGTGGTGATGGCGACCTGCACTATCCGCTTCAGGACCGCTTTTCCGATCCGTACAATTCTCCGGTCGATCACAATCCACTGCTGCTCGGGGATCCGTCGAACATCAAGACCAATGTCGAGTACGACACGGATGAGAACAAATACATCATCAACGAAAGCATCGGTTCCATGTTCTATCGAAATCCGTCGTACATGGATTTCGACGAGTTCGTAGAACAGGAATTCCGAAAGTCGACCGGCGACTATTTCCGTCAGCGCGCTTCTGAAGAGGACAAACTGAGCAAGAAAGCCTTCGCGCCAAAGATCACGATCAATTCGCAGGTGTTCGACCGCATCTTCGGCGGTAATACCATCGATATCCGCCCGCAAGGTTCGGCCGAACTCAGTTTCGCGCTCAACACGAACCGGAACCAAAACCCCGCCCTTCCCGAGCGACAGCGGAAAGTGACTACGTTCAACTTCAACGAACGGATCCAAATGAACGTGATCGCCAACATCGGCGATAAGATGAAGCTTTCCACCAACTACAACACGGAAGCGACCTTCGACTTCGAGAACCGGATGAAGATCGAGTACACCGGTTACGAGGACGATATCATCAAGAAGATCGAAGCCGGTAACGTTACTTTCCCGATCAATAGCCAGCTGATCCAGGGCTCCCAGAGCCTCTTCGGTATCAAGACGCAATTGCAGTTCGGACGCTTGATGGTGACCAGCGTGTATTCGCAACAGCGCGGTCAGGCGCGTACCATCGATGTTCAGGGCGGCGCGCAGACGACCAACTTCGACATCCGCGCCGACCAATACGAATCCAACCGCCACTTCTTCCTCGCCCAGTATTTCCGTAACAATTACGATCGCGCCCTGCGCGACCTGAATCGACTGCAGACCAACATTATCATCACACGGATCGAAGTTTGGGTCACCTCGCGTACGTTCGTCGCCTCCCAGAACCTTCAGAACCGAAACATCGTCGCGTTCGCCGACCTTGGTGAAAACAATCCGGATACGACGCAGTCGTTCATCCCTGATTTTGTCCCCGGTTTTGACATCGCCGAACCTTCGGATTCCTCGAATGGTCTGTACCCGACCTTAGGCACCGCCAATCTCACCGCGCTCCGACAAGTCTCGAATTCCTCCTCCATCCTGGACCCGTTGGGGATTCCGTTCAACTTCAGCAGGAACAAGAACTTTGAAACGGTTGAAAACGCCCGACTCCTTCAACCCAACGAATACACCCTGAATTCCCGACTCGGCTACATCTCACTCAACACCACCCTTGAACCCAACCAGGTTCTTGCCGTCGCATTCGAATACACGGCGAACGGTATGGTACACCGGGTGGGTGAACTGACCGCAAACAATACGGGTACGACGGGTACGGAAGCCTTGTTCGTCAAGCTTATCCGCAGCACCAACTTCACCCCGAAGACCTACACCTGGGACCTGATGATGAAGAACGTCTATTCACTCGGCGGCTTCAACATCTCGCAGGAAAAATTCCGACTGGATGTATTGTATCAGGATGATCGCATCGGCGGATTCGTGAACTTCATTTCCGAAGGCTGTTCCGACGTCAAAGGACTTCCGCTGTTGCGCGTCCTGAACCTGGACGACCTTAACCCGAACGGCGACCCGCAACCCGATGGCGTATTCGACTTCGTCGACGGATTGACCATCAACCGGCAAACGGGTCGCATCATCTTCCCCGTCCTCGAACCGTTCGGCAGTTCTTTGCGAGCCAAGTTCTGCGGCGATTCCCTGTTGGCGGATTACTATTGCTACGATCCGCTCTACGATTCGACGAAAGTCGCCGCCCAGCAGATTCCGGAAAAGAACAAGTTCAGTCTGCGTGGTACCTACCAATCCTCTTCGGGCTCGGACATTCCGTTGAACGCCATCAACATTCCGCAGGGATCCGTGAAGGTTACCGCCGGCGGTGTGCCGCTGCGGGAAAACGTGGATTATACGGTAGACTATACGCTCGGTCGGGTGAAGATCATCAACGACGGACTGCTCAAATCGAATACGCCGATCCGGGTGTCGCTCGAAAGCCAGTCGCTATTCAATCTGCAGCAAAAGACCTACATCGGTAACCGATTCGACTACACCTTCAACAAGGACTTCCAGGTAGGCGCAACCGTCCTCCACCTGAACGAGCGTCCGCTCACCCAGAAGGTGAACATCTACGACGAACCGATTTCGAACACCGTTGTTGGTGTCGACGGAACCTATCGGACCGATTCGCGCTTCCTCACTCGCCTGCTGGATAAGCTGCCCTTCTACAACACGAAAGAAACCTCGACGCTGACTTTCAGCGGCGAAGTAGCGAAGCTGTTCCCGGGTCACAACAAGGCCATCGGCCAGAACGGTGTCTCCTATCTCGACGACTTCGAAGGCGCCATCACTCCGCTTGACCTGCGGGTTCCCGGCAACTGGTACCTCGCCAGCGCTCCGCAGGGGCAAGTGCAACCGGGAATGTTCCCGGAAGCGCAATACAACGACAGCCTCATTTACGGTTACAACCGCGCGAAGGTCGCCTGGTATTATGTCGACCCGCTGTTCCAGCGCGACCAGCCCGGTATTACACCCGCCGACATCGACGACGACGACCAGAGCAACAACTTTGTACGGGAGATTCCGCAGCGCGAGATCTTCCCGAACGTTTCGCAGCCTACCGGTCCGCAGGTCATCACCTGCATGAACTTAGCCTATTACCCCACCGAACGCGGCCCCTACAATTACGACGTCGACAGTGTTCCGGGGCTTTCCGCTGGTATCGATACCGACGGCCGACTGCGAGATCCTGCTTCACGTTGGGGTGGAATCATGCGTCGTCTGGAAACCACCGACTTCGAAGCGAGCAACATCGAGTTCATCCAGTTCTGGATGATGGATCCCTTCGCAACCGGTACAGAGAACGACGGTTCGGGCGGTGAACTCTATTTCAACCTCGGCAACCTGTCCGAAGACATCCTGCGCGACGGACATAAATCTTTCGAAAACGGTCTGCCCGCTCCGACGAACAACTACACGACGGAGAATTCAGCCTGGGGCCGTTATCCTGTCGTTCAAACGGTCGTCAACGCGTTCGACAACGATCCGGCCAGTCGCGCGTCCCAGGACATCGGCCTCGACGGTCTTACCACGACGGACGAACGGAATTTCTTCCAGACGAGCTACATTGACCGTGTTGCAGCGCGTTACGGAACCGGATCGGTCGCCTACCAGCTCGCGGTGCAGGACCCGTCCAGCGACGACTACGCCTACTTCCTCAACCCGGATTACAGTACCACGAACACAGCGCCGCTCGACCGCTACAAACGATTCAACGGACACGAGGGTAACTCGCCGGCCAATGGAACCATTGACGGTGTCCAATCCACCGCGACCACGCTTCCTGACATGGAAGACGTGAACCGCGATAACAACATGGAGATTGGCGAGAACTACTTCCAGTACAAAGTCCTGCTCAAGCCGGCGAACATGGTGGTAGGTCAGAACTACATCACCGACATGATCGAATCGCCGGTGCGCTACGCGAACAACACCACCGGCACCGTGAAGTGGTACCAGTTCAAGGTTCCAGTACGCAGCCCCGATCAGGTCATCGGAACGGTCGACGTACAGAACATCCGCTTCATCCGGATGTTCATGAAAGGCTTCCAGACACCGGTTGTCGCCCGCTTCGCCCGTCTGGAACTCCTCCGCGGCGAATGGCGCCCCTACATTTATTCGCTGCTCAACACCGGCGAATACGCGCCCACACCGGAAGTTCCCGGAGACACCAAGTTTGATGTCGGCGTCGTCAGCATCGAAGAAAACGGCAGCCGCATTCCGGTCCCGTACGTGCTGCCTCCCGGTATCGATCGGGAGCGGGATGTATCGGCCACGCAGTTGGCTACGATCAACGAAGCCTCGCTCTCCATGCGCGTTTGCGAACTTTCCGACGGCGACGGTCGTGCCGCTTATCGCAACACCCAATTCGATCTCCGCTCTTACAAAAAGCTCCGGATGTTCGTTCACGCGGAATCCCGAGGCGCATCCGATGGGTTGCAAAACGGCGACCTGCACATGTTCGTCCGACTCGGAACCGACCTGAGCGACAACTACTACGAATACGATATTCCGCTCGTCGTAACGCCCTGGGGAGCTACCGCGCGTGATCAGGTTTGGCCGGAAGCGAACAACATGGAGATCGAGTTGAACAAACTCGTGCAGGCAAAACTCGCCCGCAACAACGCGATGCAGGTGAACGGGACGGTAACTCTTCGTACCCCCTTCTCCGTTCAGGATGGTGACCGTACGATCACCATCAAGGGATCTCCGAATCTCAGCAACGTGCGTTCACTGATGATCGGTGTCCGCAACCCGAAAGACCCCTCGGGGACCGGGCCGAAATTGTGCGCGGAAGTCTGGGTGAACGAATTGCGCTTGTCCGACTTCGACGAGAACGGCGGCTGGGCAGCCACCGCACGCATCAATGCGAAGCTGGCCGATCTCGGAAACATGACCATCGTCGGAAACCACAGTGCGGCGGGCTGGGGAAGCATTGAAAAGAAAGTGAGTGAACGCGACCGTCAGGATAAGACCGCTTACGACTTCTCGACCAACATCGAGCTCGGAAAATTCCTGCCGGAAAAATCGGGTGTCAAGGTTCCGATGTACTTCGGTTACTCGGAGCAATTCATCAAGCCCCAATTCAATCCGCTGGACCCCGACGTTCCGCTCAACCAGGCAATCGACGCGATCCCGAACGCCGAAGGACGCGATTCGTTGCGGAAGCAGACGATCGATTATACGCAACGGAAGAGCCTCAACTTCACGAACGTCCGCAAGACCAAGACGGGAGCCGCTCCCAAGACCAGGATCTACGATGTAGAGAACCTGAACTTCACCTACGCCTACACCGAAATCTACCAGCGTAATTACAACATCGCGTATAGTCTGTACAAGACCCATTCCGGCCTGATCGGGTACAACTACAACAAGACCGGTAAACCGATCCAGCCGTTCGAGAAAGTCCCGGGCAAGCTGATCAACTCGAAGTGGATGAAGCCGGTGAAGGAGTTCAACTTCAACCCGCTTCCATCCAGCCTGACCTTCAGCACCGCCCTTGACCGTACGTATTCGGAAACCCAACTCCGGAACAACAGCGGATTGCTCTTCAGCATCGATCCGTTGTTCATCAAGACCTTCATCATGCAGCGCCGCTATGGCCTGAACTGGGACCTCACCCGTTCGCTGAAACTCGATTTCAACGCCGATGCAAACGCGATCATCGATGAGCCGCCGGGAAAACTCGATACCCGCGAGGAACGGGATTCGGTTCGGACCAACCTGATGCGCCTGGGTCGTCTGCAACGGTACAACCACACCTCGAACCTGACCTACAACCTGCCGTTCAACAAGATCCCGGCGACCGATTGGGTCTCGGGCAACGTGCGCTACGGCGCAACTTACAATTGGCAGACCTCGCCACTGTATCGCGACAGCGTGACCAACGAGATCGTTCCCAACCCGTTCGCCAACACGATCCAGAACTCGCAGACGATCGCGTACAACGCCAACCTGACCTTTACCACGCTGTACAACAAAGTACCCTTCCTGAAGAAGATCAACCAGGGTGCTCAGCGACCAGCGGCCGACCGACAGCCGAAACCGAAAATCAAGAGCCCGACCGACAGCCTGAACAAGGCTCCGAAGGACAGTCTGCGGGAGAAAAAGTCACCGCTTGAACCGGTGTTCCGCGGATTGGCCAACCTGCTCATGAGCGTCAAGTCGGGTAACATCACCTACACCGAGACCAACGGTACGCTGCTGCCGGGTTTCCGCGGCAAGCCTGATTACCTGGGCATGGACTTCAATTATGCCGGGAACTCGAACGCTCCCGGATGGGGCTTCCTCTTCGGCAGCCAGCGCGACATCCGACCCGACGGGATACGGAACAACTGGTTCACCTTCGATACGACACTCAGTTCATTCTTTACCCGAACGCAACTGCAGAACCTGACCGCCCGACTGACTGTCGAACCCGTGAAGAGCTTCCGGATCGAACTGACCGGCAACCGCAACTACACACTTAACCGAACCGAAAACTTCCGTTACGGATCGGACGGCCAATTCCGCAGTTACAGTCCGGTGGAGAACGGCAACTTCTCGATCTCGTACCTGACGTGGAATACCCATTTTATCAAGGACGCCAACGACTATTCGAATAAGAACTTCGATGACTTCCGCGCGTATCGTTCCCAGATGTCGGGGCTACTCGCTGCTGAAAACAGCAACTACGTATCCGGCAGCGATACCATTTCCGGTTTCAAGAACGGTTATGGACCCGCGCAACAGGAGGTGGTCGCCTACGCTTTCCTGGCAGCTTATACCGGTCGGAAACCATCGGATCGGTTCATTGACCGCTTCCCGAAGATCCCGCGCCCGAACTGGCGTATCACTTACGACGGCTTGTCGAAGCTGAAGTTCTTCCAGAAATTCCTGCAGTCCTTCTCGCTTTCTCACGGCTACCGCTCGATCTACAGCATCAACTCCTTTAACCAGAATCTGCTATACAGCGAGGCCGGCGGAGATCCTTTCAAACGTGATACGGTTGGCAACTTCATCCCGCGCTACGACATGCAACAGATCACGATCGCGGAACAATTGGCGCCGCTGATCGGCATCGACATGACCTGGAAGAACAGCCTGCAGACTCGCTTTGAGATCAAGCGCGACCGCACCCTGACTCTTGCCTTCTCCAACATCCAGGTCACGGAAGTTCGCGGTACGGAGTACACCCTCGGACTGGGCTATAAATTCAAGCGGGTGACGCTTCCGTTCCGGACCGGCAACGGCCGGCAAAAACTCAGCAACGACCTGAATGTGCGTGCGGATTTCAACTGGCGGGAGAATACCACCATTCTGCGCAAGGTGATCGAGAACACGAACCAGCCGAGCGCGGGCAGCACCGTGCTGAGCATGAAGTTCAACGTGGATTATCCCGTCAACGACCGGTTTAACGTTCGGGCCTTTTACGAGTACAGTTCGAACAATCCGTTCGTCTCCTCCACCTTCCCGACCTCGACCACCTTCGCCGGATTCGCGATCCGGTTCACCCTCGCCCAGTAAGGACGGCCGGTCCCGGGCCATCCCGGATTCCGAAAAAGTACGTACGTTTGGGGCCATGAATTTCCCGGACAATCTGAAGTACACCAAGGACCACGAATGGGTCCGCGTAGATGGAAACATCGCCACCATCGGCATTACGGATTTCGCTCAAAGTGAACTGGGCGATATCGTGTATGTAGACATCAATACGGTCGGCGACACACTGGACAAGGAAGCGGTCTTCGGTACCGTTGAAGCCGTGAAGACCGTATCGGATCTTTTCATGCCGGTCAGCGGCAAGGTGCTCGAAATGAATCCCGGCCTGGATGGCAGTCCCGAAAAAGTGAACAAGGATCCTTACGGCGAAGGTTGGATGATCCGCGTCGAAATGACCAACGCATCCGAAGCTGCCGGTCTGATGTCCGCAGCCGACTACAAATCCAGCATCGGCGCCTGATCCGGCATGAAGCTGAAAGCCCTTGCGCCCGCGCTGGTGTGGGCTTTCATCGTACTGGTTCTTTGCGGGATCCCGGGCAGCCGACTCCCTGAACTGAGTTTTTGGCAATGGTTTCGGCCCGATAAGATCGTACACCTCGTACTTTTCGGTACGCAGTCGTACCTGTTGCTGGTTGGTTTTACAGGTATCCCGGTCACCAGCCGCTGGCATCAACAGGCCGGCTGGCGCGCGGTCACGATCAGCATCCTTTATGGAGCCCTCCTAGAATGGCTCCAGGCCCACGTTTTCATTCAGCGCTCCGGAGATGTCCGGGATGCGATCGCCAATGCTCTCGGCGCCATCCTGGGCTGGTGGCTCTTTTCCAGGTTCCACCAGCGCCTGCTTCGGCGATTGCGGCGGGAGGCCTGATGCCGCGCCATCCGATTGCTTATCTTTAACCTGGTACGCTTACGCATGAACAATGCGGGACTCCAATCGTTCTAACTCCCATGACCTCCGCCAGAAAAATCGTTGTTGCGGTCACCGGTGCCAGTGGCGCGATCTACGCCAAGGTACTCTTCGACAAACTGACACGTCTGCATAATCAAATCGGAGAAGTCGGGGTAGTCTTTTCCGACAATGCACAGGATGTCTGGAAATTCGAATTGGGGAATGAATCCTACCGTGAATTGCCATTCAAAACATATGGCAAGAGCGACTTCATGGCCCCCTTTGCTTCCGGCTCCGCCCGCTTCGATACCATGATCATTTGCCCGTGTTCGATGGGGACGCTGGCCCGGATTGCTGCGGGTACCAGCAACGACCTCATTACGCGGGCAGCCGATGTTATCCTGAAGGAACGCCGGAGACTGATCCTCGTTCCCAGGGATACCCCCTACAGCCTGATCCACATCCGGAATATGCAAACCGTAACGGAAGCCGGTGCGATCGTTTGTCCCGCAAGTCCCAGCTTCTACTCCCGACCTGCTGATTTCGAAGCGCTTGCGGCTACGGTAGTGGACCGCGTCATCGACCTGGCCGGTCTGCAACAATCTTCCTACCGCTGGAACGAGTCCTGAGCGGGCCTCCAACAAGTTCCGTGCAACAGCCTGTTTTTCAACCGATCCTGTTGAAATCCGGTAATTAGAATAAAATTGGCTTTCACACGTTTCCTTCAAGGGTAAGGTTTAACGTTAAATCGCTTGACACTAATTCGGCTTACGGCTAAATTCACGTCACCTTAACGGATCAACATGTTCGAATACACGAAGCAGATTCTAACCAAGGTTAGTTTCGACCGGAACCTCTTCCGGAAGGAGTTGGTGAAAGCTCTTCAATTGCTGAAGAAGGAAGAACGAAGAATGTTGAAGATATGGTGCGTGGCCTCTTTCGCCGCGTATTCCGATATCATTCTGGAAGTTTACCGGAAGGTTTACTGAGGAACACCAGGTTCCGCATCAGTCCACGGTAGCCCGTACGCTTTACTGCTGAATTTCTAAAGACCCGACGGAAGACATCTTCCGTCATTTCCTCCCATTCCTTCCGGTTCATCGTTTTCAATTCCTCGGATAGGCTAAAAGCCGGTTCAGTGTGCGGCTTGGAGAACCGGTTCCACGGACAGACATCCTGGCAAACATCACAACCGAAGACCCAGTCGTCGAATCGACCTTTCATATCTTCCGGTAAGGCATCCTTCAATTCAATGGTAAAGTAGGAGATGCAACGACTACCGTCGACCACATAAGGCTCCACGATAGCGCCGGTCGGACAGGCTTCCATGCAGCGGTTGCAGGTGCCGCAATAGTCGCGCATCGGCGCATCGGCTTGTAATGGAAGATCGATGATCAATTCAGCGATGAAGAAAAAGGATCCCTGCTGACGGGTGATCAGGTTACTGTTCTTCCCCACCCAACCCAAACCGCTCTTCTTTGCCCAGGCACGTTCCAGCACCGGCGCTGAATCGACGAACACCCGCCCATTGACTTCTCCAACCTGCGCCCGAACCGCGTCGAGTAGTTCGCGCAGCTTATCCTTGATCACGAAGTGATAATCGGTGCCGAAAGCATAGGCCGATAAGTTCGGTGCATCGGGATCCGTGGGGCGCACCGGCGGGTAGTAATTGTACAACAGGGACACGACCGACTGCGCGCCGGGCACCAACAGGCGGGGATCCAGGCGCTCATCGAAGTAGCGCTCCATGTAACCCATTTTTCCGTGCCGGTTGCCTGTCAGCCATTGCTCCAGACGAGGCGCTTCTTCCTCCAGGAATCCTGCCGTTGAAATGCCACAATGGTGGAACCCCAGTCGCCTGGCCGATTCCTTAACAACCTGTGTAGCTTGTTCCCGGTTTGTCACGCCGAAAAATACTAAACAAGGGGACTTGACACGCACGATTCAATTATATATCTTTGTGATATCAAATTAATATCAATGGAAACTGAAAAATCCCTCCGCCCCCTTTCCGGTTACGCCTTGTTACTCATCAGCCTGCTGGCGCTGGCCGGATCCGTCTATGCTTTCATACT